>Ga0187827_10000024_pt1 | contig 221036 bp, 194 predicted proteins | sample ETNtaG_39_FD_167969 | JGI IMG/M metagenome (GOLD analysis project Ga0187827, IMG submission 167969) | Marine microbial and viral communities from oxygen minimum zone, Eastern Pacific Ocean - ETNP2014_SV_150_PacBio MetaG (Illumina Assembly) | ecosystem: Environmental > Aquatic > Marine >...
ACCGCCCATAGGACCGCCTCCTGGACCTCCCATTGGAGGTGGCATAAAGTTTTCTCGCTCAATTCCGAGTGCCTTGTCATATTCTCCTTGAATTACGGAAGCCATTTCACCGAATTGCTGCCGTTCAGTGAATGACCTTTGAGCTTTAAAATCATTCATGTCGCTAAAGAATTTATCACCTATATCTTCAGACCCTACACTACCATGATGGAAATCATGGGCATGGCCGAAATCAAACTGAGCGGGACCTCCAAAATCGAAAGACATATCTGGGGCAAATTCGTCTTTACCTCTAAATCCCATATCGTCATCATAGCGACCACCAAATTCGGGCTGGAAGAATGTATCAGGCATAAAGTCTCCTCCTCCCATAGTCATAGGCATTCCACCTGGGCCACCTGGGCCACCTGGGCCACCTGGACCACCTGGACCACCTGGACCACCTGGACCACCTGGACCACCCATCATCATCTGCATCATCTCCTCAGGTATTTCAAATTCCATTCCTCCTCCACCAGGACCTCCTGGACCGCCCATTGGACCACCTGGTCCTCCGGGACCGCCCATCATTCCGCCTCGAGTCATAAGTTTCATAGGGCCTTCCATGGCACCAAAGTCCACCCCAAAACCACCTTCACCTGGGCCTCCTGGGCCTCCTGGACCTCCCATTGGTCCACCACCTCCGAACATCATCATGTCACGGGCTCCAAACTGCGCAGGTCCTCCCATTGGTCCACCTGGTCCTCCCATTGGTCCACCTGGTCCTCCCATTGGTCCACCTGGTCCTCCACCCATCATATCCATCATACTTCCCATCATGGATGTAATTGGAGGCGGCATAAATCCAGCCATCTGACCATCTTCTGTGAATAGTGCCTTTCCGCCGAATTCAGCCATAACTTTGTTCCCAGTTTCGTCCTCTGTGAACACCATCATTTTTTCTTCGATCATGTCCATGAGTTCCGGACGGTCGAAAGCGTCCTTAAAACAATTTTGGTTCATACACATAATTTCTGATATCGGTGCAAATCCAGCAACTGCGCCTGTATCTGCATCTCGGAAAATTTCTGACATCCTCATCTCATGGTGAGTATGGCTTTCACCTTTCTGGTCAAATATTACGGCGTCGTTCATTTTCCATTTATCCATCCCTGGCATGCCTTCCATATCTCCGGGTCCACCCATTGGGGCGGTGAACATGGATTGCATCTGTGTTCCCATCCCAACCATAGGTGCACCTCCAGCCGAATCCATAGCAGCAACTCGCATCATTTGTCCCATTTTGCCACCCATCATTGATCCCATCATTCCGGCCATCATTCCAGAAGGACCTTGACCAGATGCCGATGCTGATCCCAGTGATTCCTTAAAGGTTTCAGCTCGTTCTACAAAGAAATCTTTTGTGATAACGTCACCAGCCTCAAGGCCGGTTACTCCCGTATCTCCTATAGCCATAAGAGGCGGCTCCATCATTCCAGTAGCTTTACCGTCTTTATCAAACACTATAGGCGGAGGAACAGTAAACTCACGCATCCCACCTTCCTCATCTTTTATGAGAACAGGTAGGGGGGTTTGGCTTTCTATAGTTCCATCTGCCCCAACTGTTAAGCCAGGTATAATCGGTGGTTTTAATTGCTCACCACTTTGATCCGTTAGTGCACCCTCCATAGGTATGGCTCCCATCGGGTTCCCATCGGGGTCATATTGAATAATTGATGGTACCGGACGACCATCGGAGGAGAAGGTGGACAAGTTAATTGCCTTTTCTCCCTTTTGCCCTACGTTAGATTCTACTGACGCTTTAGGCACAAAGGCATTAAAGAAAGTGGTGGCATGGAGCTTGTCTTCTCCTGTTCTATCTTGTACGTAAAAAACATCAGGAACTGCCGCTTCGGTGTCTATTTGACCGGTTTCATCTACGGCAACTAAGTCGCCAGGACGCTTGCCTACAGGGTTACCGCCACCATCAAAAACGACTTGGTCGGGGGCCTTGACTCCAATTTGAGTTCCTTCCTCATCAAACAATGGATCCGAGTGAGGCGGCTCAAATTCCGCTCTTCGTATTTCCTTTATATCCGCAATGGACAATTTCTGTCCGCTAATATTATCTATCTTCGTATCATCCGCAAGAACCTTCATTCCTTCTACTTCACCAGCGGCTATCCGTTCCCTTAATAAGTCCGGATCAGATTCAGCTTCACTAAGCGAAACAACACCTTCAGGGGCAATATCTAAACCGGGTATTTCGTCAATCGTTTCTACGGTAGTTGCTGAAATTGCCACTATTTCGGGATCAATCTCACCTGCCATCTGTTCTTGGGCAGCCGCTGCCGCAACCTCGAGAACGTTCGCTCCGCTATTTTCTTTTATCGTGTCAACTATGCCCGGACCAGCGAGCGCTGCCAACTCAGTTTGAGCTTGGACAGCGTCAAGTCCTGAATTGCCGGCTATTTCTTTAAGGGCTATTGGGTCAGGAATTACCTGAGAAACCGCTTCAGCAAATACTGGGTTCATTTCAGCAGCTTGTCCAACATCGGCAGTAAGAATTAGGTCTTTTTGGTCGATGGAACCGTCCCCATCAATATCAACAGCTGATCCACCCGCCAAATCTTCGTTTATGTTAACTTCATGCACCTTAACTTCTTCAAAACCTACTCCAGGTTTAACAACGGCCGCATTAAGATCCTTATCTCCCCCATGTCTCATCATGGTCGCTGTACCTTCAAGAAGTTCAACTTTGAAATCCACACCCACATTTACATTTTCCCCATCTTCACTAGCCGTAGCAGAAACACGTCGCTTTAAATTACCCTGCGTTCCTTGAATTGTTACAACACCGTCCTGAGTACCAAAAACCCAAGAATTAGGCGGTGATTCAGCCTGGGCAACGTTGAAACTTATGTTCCCGGAATCAAGATTGATTTTGGCGTGTCTTTCTTGTATTAATCCTTGATCAGCACCAAGGAACCCCTCGCCTTCTGCGGCGCCTCCCGTAAGCATCTGGAATCTCTCTATTGTTACTTGGGATAAAGGCAGTAATAATACTTCGGATCCATCAGGGAACCGCAGAACAGCTCGCGAAACATTAAGCGTTCGAACAGTCCAACCATTTTCCAGAGGTTGTGCATTAAAGGCATCAGACCAGTCACCTTCCGGAACCTTGAACTGAGCTTTACCTTCCAAAATTGAAATCGGAACCGGTGCATTACTAACCTTCTTCTCTTCTGGTTCCTCCGCAGCCTCTGGTTCTGGGGTAGCAGTAGGTTCTGGTTCTGGAGTAGCAGTAGGTTCAGGTTTGGGGGTAGCAGTAGGTTCTGGTTCTGGAGTAGCAGTAGGTTCAGGTAAAGATGTAGCAGTAGGGGGTACTGCCGTAGCAGGAACCGGTGTTGGTTCCTTTTTACCTCCACATCCCATTATCCCAACAAAAACTAAAAGTACCAGTGATATCGATATAAGCGAAAATTTCAACTGCAGTGATCTCATTTAATTACCCCAAATTTAATGAACCTTATTTCTATACATGCTTGGATTAATTCCGCGCAACGCCGTTCGTTTAATGATACAACTAAATACCAAATAAATGTCAATACGCAACCTACTTAACAAAAAAGGTATTCAATAGTAATTTATGGATAAAGAACAAAGCCATCTTTTCTGGGTCGATTTGGAGATGACAGGCTTGGGGGAAAATCAACTTATATTGGAAGTGGCTTCCCTCATAACAGATCCCGATTTGCAAATACTCGAAACAGGTCCGGAACTGGTGATACACCGATCAGAAAAGGAATTACGTGTAATCGAAGAATGGCCAAAAATTCACCATAAGAAAACAGGTTTATTGGACATGGTACAAAAATCGACGATAAGTATTAAGTCGGCCGAAAAATTAACTTTGAAATTCCTAAAAAAATGGTCTGGCAATAACAAATTGCCTTTGTGTGGTAATTCGATATGGGTTGATCGTAGGTTTATAAAAAATGAAATGCCAAATTTAGAAGCTGCACTACACTATAGGATGATAGATGTATCTTCTATAAAAGAGTTGTCTTCGCGTTGGTTCGGAGAAAAAGGGTTGGCCCCAGAAAAGAAAAGCAATCACCGCGCGCTTGACGATATTATTGAAAGTGTGAATGAACTCAAATGGTATAAGGAAAATTTATTCAAAGAGTAACTTCACCAAACACTGTAACCTCCATCCACAGGGATGGATGTGCCGGTAACAAAGCGGGATGCATCAGAAGCTAAAAAAACTGCCGTTCCGGCTAAATCATCAGGTATACCCCATCTACCAGCCGGTGTTCTGCCTTCTATTAACTTATATCTATCAGGAAAAAGTTTACCGAAATCATCAGTCATTTCTGTAACTATCCATCCGGGTAAAATAGCGTTCACTTGAACGTTGTCCTTAGCCCAAGCTACTGCACAACTCTTAGTGTATTGGACTACACCACCTTTACTCGCGGCATATGCTGAGGCATACGCTGTACCGAATATTGACATCATCGACCCAATATTGATTATCTTTCCCCCACCTCGTTGTTTTATTAAAGGAAATGTAAGTGAAGTAACGTTATGGATTGCGGTTAAATTGGTATCAATCACATAACGCCAATCGGCATCTGATAATAGATGGGGTTCATCGCTCCGTTTGTTCGTTCCTGCATTATTCACCACAACATCCAATCCTCCAAATTTTTCAGTTACTCTGCTCAACACTTTTGATATTGATGAACGATCTGTCACATCACATTTCATGGCATCAACTTTGTCATACCCGAATTTTTCACCTATTTCGATACTTGCTGATTTTAATTTATTTGTGTTTCTAGCCAATAACACAACGGAGGCTCCATGCTCAACAAATCCACGTGCTATTCCCAAACCTATACCCCCATTACCACCTGTCACCAAGGCAGTTTTACCGGATAAATCGAAAAGATTCATATATTTTCCCCAACTTAAATTTTTTCAATACTAAATCTATTGATTAATAGGAATAAAATTACTCAAAGAATCAAAAACTAGTTACATTAATTTTTATGGTTGCAAATTATTCTAATACTGCTTTAGAGGGTATGAAAGTCCTAGACTGCTCTCAAATTCTTGCGGGACCGTTTTGTTCAATGCTATTGGCCGATATGGGAGCTGATGTCGTGAAAATAGAAAAACCCTCGGGAGGTGATGACACCCGAAGGTTTGGTCCTCCCTTTATTAACTCAGAATCGGCTGCATTTCTAGCGATTAATAGAAACAAAAGAAGCCTGGTTCTGGATTTTAAGCAAGAAAATGGTGTTGCCATAATGAAAAAAATGGTAAAAGATGCCGACGTAATTATTGAAAATTACCGTACCGGCGCTATGGACCAAAATGGACTGGGTTATGAAGAATTAAAGAAAATCAACCCTAAGTTAATCTACTGTTCTATATCTGGATTTGGGCGAACAGGACCTTATGCGAAACGTGGTGGATTCGACCTCGTGGCACAGGGAATGAGTGGGTTGATGAGCTTCACGGGGATACTTGGTTCCCCTCCAGTTAAGGTTGGGGTTCCAATGGCAGACCTCAATGCAGGAATGTTTGCAACTTACGGAATATTGACAGCGTACGTCAACCGGTTAAAAACCGGCAAAGGACAATTTATAGAAACATCTCTACTCGAAGCGGCAATTTCATACACGATTTGGGAGTCAAGTATCTTTTTTGCAACAGGAGAAGTAGCCAAACCATTAGGATCAGCTCATAGGCTTTCAGCTCCATACCAAGCTCTAAAAACTTCCGACGGCTACATAAATATTGGTGCTCCTAATCAATCCAATTGGGAGCGATTTTGCAAGACTATAGGTCGCGACGATTTGCTTGAGGATATAAAATACCAAGATAACGCGTCTAGGCTCATTAACCGTCAACAACTTGCAGATGATTTGGAGAAAACCTTATCAAAAAAATCTTCACAAGAATGGCTAAAAGACCTTGAGAAAGACGGGGTTCCAGCAGGACCCATTTTTGATATATCTGAAGTATGGTCGAATGATCAGGTAAAATCTAGGGAAATGGATGTTACTCTAGAACATCCTACTGCCGGAAAAATCAGAAACATTGGTTTGGCAACTAAACTCAGTCAAACTCCTGGTGAAATAAAAACTGCCGCACCACTACTTGGTCAACATACAAAGGAGATTCTAATCGAGATGGGGTATACCGCAGAAGAGATAGAGGAATTTATATCCAACGAAACTGTAATACAGAACACAAATTTATAAAACAAATAGAAACGTTTATCTGATCGTAATCAAATCAATCAAATATATGCAAATAAATAATTCGTCTGTAAAAGGAATCAGAATATGGGAAGAAAATATATAAATAGGGCTATTGAGTTGCTTGACCAAAATCAACCCATTTATTACGACGGAGGACATACGGGACACGAACTTACCTTCGAACGTGGAAGAGCAGATTGCAAAACATGGGCGGATTATATAAATGTTGGAATGGAACATGGCGCATTAAATATGGGAGGTCTAGATGATTATATGAAAGGGCTGGTGGATGGTGGTCCGACTAACAGTGGACATAAAACTCCCACTGTAATTGTCGAAACGCCTGTTGAAGGTACGTCGGAAGAAATAATAAGATTCAACGCCTGGCAATTTAGGCAAATTCTTGCTAGGGGTGTCCATGGAATACTATTGTGTCAAGCTGAAACTCCAGACGCTGTACGTGCATTCGTAGAATCTTGCAGATACCCTACCGCCAAATGGGGCGTTAACTATGGAATCAGCAAAGGAACCAGGGGGACAGGAGGACAGCCGTCTGCGGCACCGATTTGGGGTATAGATCCTTCAGAGTACACATATAAATGTGATCCTTGGCCTCTGAATCCTGAAGGTGAATTGCTATTGGGAGTAAAAATAGAAACAGCCAGAGCAGTTGTAAACGTCGAACAAACATTATCCGTACCTGGCATAGGTTTTGCTGAAATGGGACCTGGGGACCTGCACATGTCGTATGGGATAGTAAGAGATCCTTCAAAACCTCTGGATCCGCGCATATCCGAGGCCAGGGAACGGGTTTTTGAAGCATGTAAAAAAAACGGTATTGCATTTCTTGAGGTCGCTTCTCCCGAGGACATTACATCAAAAATAGATGAAGGTGTCCGTGTTATTGCAGGCCATAGAGAAGATACGGCCATAGCAGGAAGAAAATATTCCCTAAGAAAAATGTCGGTTTAGGTTATTAAATATCGATATTAAGTGGAAACCGTCCCGAAAAAAGATTCCCATCAGTTGGCCATTCAGTTTTGGGTAACTCATAAAAAAACTCAAGCTCATTACCGTCCAAATCTAAAACGTATATTCCCAGTGATATTCCATGATCTCCTACCCCAACAACCTCTACTCCTTGTTCTTCCAACCTACCCCGCAATCCTTTGAGTTCACCTAAAGAATCTAACTGCCATCCTATGTGATACATTCCGACTTTTCTGTGGTCAGGACCATCTGCATCTTCACCAAGGCTCATTAGTGCTATCTCATGGGATGATTCGTCGCTGCAGGATAAAAAAACCATATTAGACATACGATAGGTTTCTTTCAGCCCTAATATTTTCACATACCAAGCAGCCGATTTTTCAGCGTCCCTCACCCTTAAAACAATATGCCCTAACTTGCTGATCTTCACTTCGCCCTAAACTTACTTCGAAATTCTGAATCTACGTGGGAATTATCACAATAGGGCTTAGTCCGAGATTGACCACAACGACACAATTTTATGCGGTCTCGGTGTTTATAAGTATTACCATCATCATCCAGCAAAATAAAATCGCCCTTTATCTCAATACTTCCATCGTCTTGTATTTTTATTATTGGCTTACTCACTTGTTATTTAATCCTTTGATCTAGATTCGTCCTTAAAATTCACTTTATTGTGCGATCCATCGCAAAAAGGTTTATTTTTTGAACATCCACAGCGACATAACCAAATTTCGTTTTCTACCTTTAACGGTTGTGAAAGTCCATCCAGTAATTCATTAACATCTTGTACGTGTAAAGGTCCATTATCCGTGGCTCGGATTTTGGTTTTTTTCATTTTGTTGAAACCCCTTACTTCAAATTATCTACTTATTAATAATTGTAAAATTACAGTCTATATCAACTTCATTACAATAGGATTCAAACCATTCGATGACTTCCTCGTGGTAAGGAATCCCTTCGGCGACACGCTTCTCATAATCCTCTGCTTCCAATAAACCAGGGTATATCACTCGCTCATGTCCTTCAATTGGAGGAACATTAACAATAAATTCCAATAGGTTATCCATGTTATTTTTAAAATCATCTAAATCGGTGAAGGCCTCAATATCATACGCTTGAAAAAAATGCCCACCATGGTGTCTTAATATAGGTCCAGGACCAAATCCCGATAATTCATTACAAATAATTTCATTCATAAGGGCTAATCCAAATCCCTTGTGGGATCCGTTTTCCCTAGTGCCGCCTATGTGTAATAAATGATACGATCCTGTTTCAGGAGCGGCAATTTCTTCAAGTATAGGGTTCCCTTTTAGGTCAGTGATCCATCCGGGTAACACAGTCGTGCCTATTCGCTTCGCTAGCCCAATTTTGTTGTTAGCAACCTGCGTCGTTGCAACATCAAATAGAAACGGAGGCATTTTTTTTGCGGGAGCTGCCCAAGCCATCGGGTTGGTTCCCATCACTGGGCTGGAGCCAAAAGGAGGAACAGTTTGATAAGCACCCCCCGCTGTCATACAATGACCTATCATATCTTCTTCAGCCGCCATCATAGCATAATATCCACATCCGGCAAGATGGCCCGTATTATAAACAGAAACGGCTCCAATACCGTAATCTTTTGCCCGTTTTATAGCTTGTTCCATTGCCCAGGGGCCAACGTGTATTCCTAGAGCTTTATCAGCGTCAACCGTCATCGTAGTTTTAGTTTCTCTAACTACTTTAAAATTTGGTCGGGGATTTAAATTTTTACTTGAATACTCGCTCACGTACCGTCTAAGCCCGTTCGAAACACCGTGAGATTCAACACCGCGCAAATCATTAATGATAAGGACGTCTGTTGAAATTCTAGCTTCTTCAGCAGAAAGTCCTTGTTTTCGAAAAATTGCCTCAGTTACATGTCTGATACTATCAACTTCAACATAAACCCTGTTTTTTTCTGGGACTTTAAATCTTTCTAACATTTAGGACACCTCATCTAATTCTTACGATATATATAATTGGCTGTTAACGACTAACCAGCCCATAGCAATCCTTCATTTACAAATTAACAAAAGACAACTTTAAGATATCAAGATCTACAAACGACGTATATACAATGTTTTTTGAACCGCATATAAAGTATTTATCGTTAGCAATTATATTTCTAGGTATCTGGCTCGCCACCAAATCTCGCAAAATCAGTATACCTGCAATTTTGTTACTTATTGTTGGTAGTTTTTTTCTTGTACAAAACTTTTTAGATTCTACTTTTACTTTGTGGTCAATCCTGATTATTTTACTAATGGTATTGATAGCAATGAATACCAAATTTATCTTTAGATTCGAAAAATTAAATTCCTATGATTTTAAAAATCAGTCCGGCAAATATGGTGAAGATGACTCTTTTGAAAATTTCTCAGGTGATTTCCACGGTAAACACGTAAATGGGATAGTAACAGGAGGAACTTTAAACTTAAAATCGGCTACTTTACCTGCAAATGGTTCGACGGTATATCTAGACTCTATAATCGGAAAATATGAGGTCTGGGTACCAAAAACTTGGAAAATTCAGGTTGATTTTGAAACAATCACAGGCAGAGTTACGGACTTGCGCCCAAAACATAAAGATTCCGCCGAAGGCCCAATTTTACGAATTTCTGGAAAATCTATAATCGGGGAACTCATAATAAACTAAACCAAATAAAGGAAGGAAATATGAAATTCGCTCTACTCGGTATTTCACATGAAACCAACACTTTTTCAAAAATACCGGCAAATTACGATCAATTTAAAAATTCAGCTCGGGACGGGATCCTTTATGGCGACAAAATATTAAACCAGTTTCGCCATTCTAATTACACTATCGCGGGTTATATGGAAGCATCCGAAATTTATAACTTCAAATTAATACCTCTAATGTATGCTCAAACCGGGCCCATTGGAACTATTACTAAAGACGCTTACGACGTACTTTCCAGCGAAATGTTTGAAATGTTAAAATCTCAAGGTCCATGGGATGCTGTACTCATTGCAAATCACGGTGCAGCCGTTTCTGAAGAATTTCCTGATATGGATGGAAAATTTTGTCAAACTGTCCGGAAAATTGTTGGCGAAGATGTTCCAATAGGAATCACATTGGATATGCACGCAAATATCTCCACTGCGTTGATTGAACACACTGATGTCTGTGTAGTTTGGAGAACCTGCCCCCATTTGGATGCTAAGGTAAGAGGAAAAAAATGTGCAGACATAATATATCACGCAGTAACAAAAAAAATTATTCCAACACAACATATTGAAACCCCACCATTATTGGTTAATATAGTTAAACAATTTACAGGTGAAGAACCTATGAAAAGTTTGGTAGACGATTGTATAAATGCTAACAATAACAAAGGTATTTTAGACACATCTATAGCCGAAGGATACCCATATGCTGACGTAGAGGAGATGGGGATGTCATGGATAGCAATTTCAGATAATAATCGTACTCTAGCCGAAAAAACCGCAAAATGGATGGCTAACAGAGCTTGGGAAAAAAGAAAGGAGTTAAATAAACCCGTACTGTCTATAACAGAAGCTTTACACGAAGCTGACAAAAAGTATATCGGTCCTAAACCTCATGGAAAAGAGAACCCTTTACCATCCGATGGGTCTGCTCTTCAGGTCATGCCAAAATCTGAACATTCTGAGCTAGGTCCTTACGTTTTAATGGATGTGGGCGATAATATAGGAGGGGGATCTTCGGCAGATTCCACTTTTATTTTACACACTGCAAAAAAATTAAAAATCACTGGAATCCTTCAAACAATTTATGATCCTGACGCTGTACAAGAGTGTCTTAAATCTGGAATAGGTTCAACAGTTGATTTAATTGTGGGAGGAAAAACCGACGACATGCATGGAGATCCTATAAACATTGAAGGGGAGATACGAAATATATCAGATGGAAAATTTGAAGATCACCGGCCGACTCACGGTGGATTCACGTATTTCGATAATGGTATTTCTGTCCGTATAGACACCAATGATGGAAACACCATTTTATTGACCTCAACCCGTTCGGGAAATACTTCTCGAGAACAAATGTATTCAAACGGGATTAAACCTGAACATTATCGAATTGTTATAGCCAAAGGGGTTTCGTCTCCCCGACCAGCTTATCAACCGATAGCCGCAGATATACTTATAGTTAATACGCCAGGAGTTACTACTGCTGACTTATCAACATTCCACTACAAAAGACGGAGAAAAATTCTTTATCCATTCGATTTAAATGCAAAATATTAACGTAATAAGACTGATAGATAAAAGATTTTTACAGTTCATAAAATGACAAAATTCATCGTGATAACAATAGCTGGTTTATTTTTAACAGGCTGTTCGACCACTATTTTGATGGAAGAAACCAAAACCGCGGAAGTGGCCGAAGTGTTGGAAACTCCCATAATTAAAAAGGGCTCCGATTTTCAAAATAAGATCGGAAATAATGAAGAACATTTCATTGGAAATGCTGAAGCACCGATCACAATTATTGTTTATGAGGACTTTCAGTGACCCTATTGTAGAAATTTCTTCCTCGGGCCAGGAAGACAAATCAAAAACACACTTGTAAAAGAGGGTACGGTGAAGTTAATTTATAGGCACTTCCCGTTTTTAGGACAGGAATCCTTGATGGCAGCACATGCAAGTGAATGTGCATCTGATCAAGGTATGTTTTTAAAGTACCGCGAAGGTTTATATCTGTCGTGGGACAAGGAAGAAGGGTCTCTTTACACGCCGGTCCACCTTTCAGCCATCGCCGATAATTTAGATATGGATACAAATGAATTTAATGAATGCAATTATCATCAAATTCACCTTAATAAAATAAAATCAATGTACGATGAAGCACATCAATTAGGTGTAAATTCAACACCAACAACAATCATTCAAGGTGAGTTGATTAGTGGTCTTGGATCATACGAATATTACAGTGAAATAATTGATTCGAAACTACGAGACCAACTCCAATGATTACACTATTTCAATCCTAAAAAGAAGATGTACTGATCATCTTACGAACGCGGAGGGTGTGGCCAAGGCCGCGACCAACCTTCTAGCCCAAATTTAGCGCTCTGAGACATATCGCCCGTTTGGGCCAATCTATCATGCATTGAAAAATTTACTGACTCCATAATCTTATGAGTTAGTTCTCTATCCAACCTGTCAACTATTTTACGATGTTTCACACTGTTGGAAAGATTATTTTGTTCCTCAGGATCCTCGGAAATATCAAATAAAAACACTTCACCCGATAAATATTTATGTAATTTATATCGACCATCAAAATTCATCCATCCGTCAGAAAGTAACCCAAAAATTCTATCTCTTCCTTTTTGCCGAGGCATTCCTTCTCCCGGCAAAGGCTCCGAATCATACCATTCGGGTAAAGATAGTCCAGCCCATTTCAAGATAGTACTTGTAATATCAGTCAGTTCAACCATTTCGTTAACGGTTTGATTTTTGTCTATCCCAGGCCCCATCAAAACCATAGGAACACGTATTGATGATTCAAAAAAAGTTGCCTTCCCTATAAAGCCATGGTCTCCCAAATAATCACCGTGGTCTGATGCTAAAACTACGTACGTATTGTCAAGGATCCCCTTTTTTTCAAGGGCATCTAATATCTGCCCTACTTCGTAATCGATTTGCTGCACCAAGCCTGAGTAGTGTTTGCGAATTTTCATTTTAGAATTAAGACTGAATTCTGTATAATCAACTCCATTCCAAGGACGCCTATTGCCCTCAATGTTTTTCAACCGGAGTGCCTTGGTGTTATTGGGGTTTTCTTTGATTGGTTTCGGAATATTTTTATCGTCAATCCCCTCCAAAAAAATCTCATTTGGATCATAAGGGCAGTGGGGACCAGGAAAACCAACCATTAAGGCGAAAGGCTTTTCTGTTCCATAATGATTTATAAATTTTACTGCTTCATTCCCAACAAAATGATCCCATGAATGTTCCCAGGGTATGTCTTGAATAACAGCCCCTTTATTTTCGTGATAACCGTCCATCTCATCACCGCGCAATTTTTTTAGCCCTAATTGCTTAAGATAACCATAGTAATCATCACGCACCATTGTCCATCGTTTGTCTTCGCACACAACTCTATATTCAAAACCGCGTTTTTCATCCCAAGGATAAAAATGCATCTTTCCTATTCCAGCGGTGTAGTAACCCGACTCGGACAAAATATCCGTCCAAATTTTTACTCCTGAATCCCTCCAGTCGGCGCGTAGATTATGTAAATTATCTGTAACACCATTTTTTATAGCATTCATCCCTGTAAGTAATGCTGTTCGAGCTGGAACACATATTGGTGAAGCCGAAAATGCATTAGTGTACCTAATTCCATCGGCGGCTATACGATCAATATTCGGTGTTTCCAACCAATCAGCACCGTAGCAACCAGAAAAATCCGATCTGAACTGGTCAGGAAAGAGAAAAACTATATTAGGTTTGTCCATAAAATTTTTTCTAAAAAAAGTAGTATTTAGATTGAACTTGATTACTGACTTTTTTGTCTCCAAAAAGATTGAATTAAATACTCTGGTTTGTTCGTAGAGAAAATTATATTGTAGGAACAGTCATCGGTACGATAAGACACTTTTAGTGCGGTTCTACAAAAAAGAGCCATGAAAGTTTTTGAACCTTTCCGTATTGTGGTGTGATCAATTTTTATAACTCTATCAACTGAATTTATATTGAATTTTACTTTCTTTCTTCCTTTTTCTAAAAAAAGAAAATCACCCTCAGAACGTATTTTTACATGAGTTAACCATACTAGGGAATAAAAACTTGTTAGGGCACCAAATAAAAAAGCAACGTAAAAAAAATAAGATTGAAAACCCGATAATAATGAATCGTTTATAACGCTAACAAAAAAGACACCTGTAATAATTGCAGAATTTGTCCCCAAGGTGAATCCAAGAATCAAATAAACCCAAATAGGAGATCTAATATCTTCTATATAATTTTCAATTGATCCACTATTTTTCATTTACTTTTCCAAATAATATTTTGGAATTTATTGGCTTTCGTTTCTTACAATTCGGAAAATACATAGTTAGTATGATCACCGTGTTACTTGACTCATGGTCTTTTTCATAGCTTCTATCATTCCATCTCTGAAACTTTGAATACGTTCGATAGTGTCAGATAAATGTTCTATCCACCGTAAATCTTCTCTGTTTATGCCTATTCTTATTTGTTGATTCCCAACGGTAACATTTTCACCCAATATATTACTAAGAGCCTGTTTGGCACCACCTGTGGGTTCAGCCAACATTATTGTAACTAAATCATCATTAGAACTTATTCTTTCTATACCGGCATTTTCAGCAAGTATTCGAATTCGAGTTACAAAACGCAATAATTCAACGTTTTTAGGTATAGGCCCAAATCTATCTTTTGTTTCCTGAATAATTAATTCAACATCTTCCAGTGTATTAACACTAGCCAGTCGTTGATATATATGTAACCTAAGTGGCAGATCGTTTATATAGGCATCAGGTATTCTCGCATCAATACCAATATCAACCCTTACTGTGGAAAATTCTGGTTGAATTACTGGCGGGGATTCTTGAACCACATTTTCATCAGACCGAGCCTGTTCGACAGCCTGAGCGAGCAATGTAGAATAAAGTTCAAATCCTACCGCTGAAATTTGTCCAGATTGTTCTGTCCCAAGTATATTACCGATCCCTCTGATCTCAAGATCTCTAAGTGCAATCCGAAATCCTGATCCTAACTCGGTCGCTGACAAAATAGTATTCAATCTCTTCTCTGCTGCTTCACTTATTTGAACTGATTTTGGTACCAAAAAGTACGCGTAAGCTCTGTTGGAACCTCTACCAATTCGCCCACGCAATTGATAGAGCTGCGATAAGCCAAATTTGTCGGCCCTATTTACGATCAAGGTGTTAACATTGGGTAAATCAATACCAGATTCAATAATAGTCGTGCATACTAGAACATCAAATTCTTTCCGTTCGAAAGCTGCCATCATTTCTTCTAAATCATCATCTTTCATTTGACCATGGGCAATATTAATTTTAGTTTCAGGTAGTAAGTCGGATAGTTTGTGTAAAACACTATCAATATCTTTAACTCTGTTATGAAGGAAATACACCTGACCACCTCTGTCATATTCTCTAAGAATTGCTTCCCTAACAAGTGATTCGTTCATTTCAGATACATATGTTTTTATTGGGAGACGTTCTTCTGGAGGCGTCTCAATAGTGCTAAGATCTCGTATCCCTGCGAGCGACATATTTAACGTGCGTGGAATGGGAGTAGCCGATAGAGTTAACACATCGATGTTAGTTTTGATCTGTTTCATCCGTTCTTTGTGATCTACTCCAAATTTATGCTCTTCATCAATAATTAATAGGCCTATATCTCGAAACTTTACATCTTTTTGAAGGAGGCGGTGGGTGCCAATAACTATATCCACGCCACCTCGTTTGCAAAGGTCTATTACTTTTCTCTGCTCGGAAACAGTTTTGAACCTTGACAAAATTCCTACCGATATTGGAAAAACTTTTAACCTGTCCATAAATGTTTCATAGTGTTGTTGGGCTAAAACTGTGGTGGGAACCAAAACAGCTACTTGTTTACCTGATTGAACAGCTTTAAAAGCGGAACGAAGAGCAATTTCAGTTTTACCAAACCCGACGTCTCCACATACCAATCGATCCATAGGTGTACTGGATTCCATATCTTCTTTCACTGCACTTAATGTAGATAGCTGGTCTTCAGTTTCGTAGTAAGGAAAACTGGACTCTAGGGAACCCTGCCAAGGAGTATCTGATGCAAATGTATATCCTTCAACGTTACTTCTAGTGGTGTACAAGGCCAACAATTCACCCGCAATCTGCTCAGTAGCCCGTTTAGCTCGAGCCCGCGCTTTATTCCATTCTTGTGTACCTAATCGGGTAAGTTTGGGTGCCCTATCAGCTGATCCATGGTACAACTGAACTCGATCCAAATGTTCCGTAGGAACAAACAACTTATCATCATCTGCATATATTAGAACTAAAAATTCTCTGCCATCGTCTAGTATCTCTGTGCCACTGAAAATAGCTATCCCATGTTCAACATGTACAACAAATGAACCAATCCTGAGTTTCTCAAGAGAAATTCCTTTACGAATTGGCCTGGACTTTACAACCCTCCTCTCTTTACTTACTCCAAAAAGTTCCGTATCTGATAAAACTAATATTTTTATATCTTTTAGGTTAATTTGAAAGCCATTTGGAATGTAACCCTCAATCACCGGAAACGGGATTTGAGATACTGATTGATCTGACATATCGAGTATTTGTTCGTTTTCTTCAGAATCTTTTGAAATCATTTCAACTAATCTACGTGAATATGCAGAAACAGCTATCACTTTTTTATTGTCTGAAATTTCAGACTTAACATTTTCCAAAACCTTCTCATGGCCCAAATATTTCAGCGACAGAGTTTCAAATGGTAAATTCATAGACGAATCGGATAAATTAGTATCACTCACCCAAGGTGAAATAGATAGTTTTCTTGGTCTAGCTTTTATTGCGTCAGATATGTAAGGCCATTCGAGATGTCCCTGCGGAAAATTGATTGGAATGCTGCCTCTTTTTTGTTTAACCGATCTAAGTTCTTCATATCTTTTATCAATTGAAAGCGCGGCACTTTCTATTTCATCGGGTCTAATTAAAATCGTAATAGAATCCGAAGTTAAATAATCAAATATAGAACCAAAATTGAAAAAGCCAGCATAAAACGAAATGTGATTTGAAATCTCACCAGCTAGAGCTCTACCAAGCTCACTCGATATAATCCTATGCTCTTCGTTGAATTCCTGAATCTCGATGAGACTAAGCTTGTCATTAACCTTGTCTGGATTAATTAAAACGGGCAGAATCTCCTCCGAAGGTGAAATTGTAAAGGACCGTATACGCTTGAAAGACCTTTGCGTTTCTGGATCAAAAAGTCGCATACTATCAATATGATCTCCGAAAAATTCTACGCGAACTGGCCTACGTTCGGTAACAGTATAAACATCTAAAATCCCACCCCTTTGCGAAAAAGTGCCTGGAACTTCGACAGTACTTTCTGTACGATATCCCATTCTTACCAAACTTTTGGTTAAAGCAGACATGTCGACTTGATCCCCTGTAACAAGGGTTGTTGTAACCTCATCAAAAACTGTCCTCTCCAAAGTTGATTGAGAAGCAGCTTGAATTGATGAAACTACCAACGGGTACTTAGCTTTTTCAAATCTCTGCCGGAATGATGCCACAGTTTTTAATCGCGCATGGGTAGCAATAGAATCAGGAGCATAACGTTCGAAAGGAATTTCATCTACTTCAGAGAACTGATATATAGGGGATCTGGGTTCCAACCAGGTATGTAACTGGTCGTATATACGACGGGACGATTCCGCGTTAGGAGTAATTACCAAAATTGGAACATTAACAGCGCGCCACAGTACCGCCAACGCAAATGAAATAGAAGGTTCATAAATATTTACCGTTTCCTCTACTCTGGGCAAATTCAACTTGTTAATTAACCCGGCAAATTGATCGGTCTCGAATGAGGCATTTAGTAATCTGGATAAATTCACGATTTGGTATACAATTCTGATTTATATAAATTCACAATAATATTTATCCAAAAACAAAAAAACATTTAGCAGAACCCGACAATACTAGCACTAGAAAACAATAATGATCGACAATAGAAGTGGAATTTCCGACAAATTTAAGTGGATGAGTTAAAAAAATGGACAGACATCCAAAAGCTAGACGAATAGTAGTCAAATTGGGTACCAATCTTCTCACGCGCGGAGAAAATCAACTGGATATTCCTACAATAAGCCGATTAGTAGATCAAATAGCTTCTCTAACGGCAAATGGGAAAGAAATACTTGTTATCACATCCGGCGCAGTAACTGCAGGAAAGAAAACACTTTTTAAAAAACAGTCGAAAATCAATCTAGCGAGTAAAACAATTAGTTTTAAACAGGGATTAGCCGCTATTGGACAACCAGAATTAATGATGGCATACAAACGTTTGTTCGAAAAACATAATCTTAACGTTGGGCAAATTTTAATAACCAGAACTGACCTAAACGGGAGAAAACGTTATTTAAATTTTCGTAATACTTTAGAAACTCTTTTGTCTTCAGGGGTTATTCCAATAATTAATGAAAATGACGTCGTCGCAGTTGATGAACTTGCGGGCGATAATTTTGGAGATAATGATCAACTTTCTGTTTTGGTAGCTAATGCAATAGACGCCGAGTTATTAATCTTATTGGGAGAAGTTGAGGGATATTATTCTGATGATCCATTTGAAAATTCACATGCTAACCTGGTGCCAAAAATTAATGAGATTACTGATCAATTAAAATCAGCTGCAAAAGACTCTCACGATGGGATTGGCAGTGGAGGTATGAAAAGCAAAATAGATGCAGGAGAGCTTGCCATGAACTCTGGAATACCCATGTATATAGCTTCGGGTTACGTGGATAATGTGCTGATCGATATATCTAACGATATTCATATTGGAACTTTGTTTAAACCCAAAGTGAGTAGAAGGGAAGCCCGGAAACGTTGGATTTTAACAGGAAGGACAAAAAAAACGGGACGATTGGTTATTGATAATGGAGCTTATAAAGCATTAAAGCATGGTGGCAATAGCCTGCTACCAACTGGAATTATTAAGGTGTCCAAACCTTTCGTTAGGGGTGATATTATCGAGGTGGTCAAAGAAGATGAAACTACGGTAGCATGGGGAATCACAAATTACGATTCAACAGAAGTTGAACAAATTAAAGGGGAAAAGTCGGAATCTGTTGAGAATATTCTTGGTCACTTTTATGGCAGTGAAGTTATACATAGAAATAATATGTCGATAGTATAAGTATAAGCAGATAATAATTTGAAAATTAACCAATTGTTAAAAAAACAGGGAGCTTCAGCGAGTACAGCCTCTAGAAAACTAAGAACTCTCGATAAAAGTTTAAAAGACTCAGCCCTTAGGGCGATGGCAGATTCACTCAACGAAAATAGCGACGCTATTTTAAGAGCTAATTCAGTAGACATAAAAAACGCCAAAGCATTAGGTGACGATTTCCACGTAATCGAACGAATGATTTTGGATAATGATAGGGTTACCGCTATGGTAGAGTCACTTTATAAAATTTCAGACTTGGATGACCCTATAGGTGAAATAATCGAATCTAGTAAATTGCTGAATGGGCTTTTACTAGAAAAAGTCCGGGTTCCTCTTGGAGTTATAGGCGTTATTTATGAATCTAGACCCAATATCACGGTGGATATATCAGCGCTATGCATAAAATCGGGGAATAGTGTTATTTTACGGGGTGGTAAGGAAGCTTTTACTACAAATTCAACAATTACGAATATCATAAGAAAATCGGCAGAAAACAGTGGCCTTCCCTTAGATACGGTTCAATTCGTTAGTTCTACAGATCGATCACTAGTTAAACAAATGCTTAATATGGATCAATATATAGACCTTATTATCCCAAGGGGTAGCTCTGATTTGGTGAATTTTGTTGCTGAAAATGCTAAGATGCCAGCAATTACTGGTGGGGTAGGAGTTTGTCACACATTTGTCGATAAAAGCGCTGATTTTAAAAAAGCCATAGACATTGTAGTTAATGCCAAAGTACAGAGGCATACAGTTTGTAACGCTCTTGACACGATTCTTATTCATCAGGAAATCGCCAAATCCTTCGTGCCTAAATTAATAGAGAAAATGATACTAAACAAGGTTGAGCTAAGGGTGGACGAAAAAACACTTAATTACGTAAATACCAAATCTAAATATGTTGTCCCCGCAAAACCCGGCGATTACGGCAAAGAATTTTTGGCGTTAATAGCAAGTGTCAAAATTGTTAGTTCAATTGATGAGGCTATAAAACATATCGAAAAACATGGGTCCGGTCATTCAGAAGCAATTATTGCAGAAAACATTACTGATTCGGAGATGTTTTTAAACATAGTAGATGCAGCGGCAGTTTTTGCCAACACTTCAACGAGATACAATGATGGTGGAGAATTCGGGTTTGGTGCTGAAGTTGCTATATCTACTAACAAACTCCATGCACGAGGCCCCATGGGGCTTAAAGAACTTACCAGCTATAAATGGAAAGTCCGTGGAAATGGGCAAATTCGTGAGTGAAATCAGCTATGACATTAAATCAATTTTTTTTACAACGAGATATTAGAACAGAAGTTAGTGAGAGCTATTCCATTCTTTCAAATGGGTTACAAGTAGGCAAACTCGACATACATTTTTTGCCGGGAATTATAACCGGTACTTTAGTCGTATTCGAAAATGTTACTGAAGAAATGATACAAGAACTTACACTTATGATCGATGAAGATATCGTAGACTGCTTCGGTATCGACACAGGAAATATTTCGATCAGTATTTATCAAGGGAGGGATATGGGTGTTTATTCCCGTAAAGAATATCAAATCGAAACTAAAAACAAGAGAAAACACGATCCGAAGAATCCTCCATCAGAATCTTAACTAGTAATCGCAAAAAAGCTTGCCCCATCGTGTTTTCATCGCTTTTTTTAATCGCTTTTTTCCCACTATTGGGCGCCAAAAACCATTATGATAAAAATTAGAAGCTAAATAGGCCCAGGGAGCGATGGGTGATCTAAGTAGTATTCCTTCCAGAGGTTTTAGTGGTCCATGATATATAAGCTTCTGCCCACGGGATGCAAAGGTGTTATCATTACCAGAAAAATTCCAGTTAACGTTCGAAACGTCATCACCTTTATATTCTATTAATCTTGTATCAGCAGTTCCCAGCCCCATTTCATGGGCTATTTTCAGTTTGGGGATTAACATAGGATCAAAACCCATCAACTTTGATGCTACCGCATCTATTGCAACTTGATCGGATGAGGCGATAATTATATTTTTTTCGTGCACCCTCATCGCCCTAGGACCAGGTCCATCTCCAGCAAACGTTCCATCCATAACGGCAAAAATACCTGAGTGTATTTCTTTTTGAATTTGTAGAAGATCTACTAAAGTTTCATGGATAACTGAATGCGTCCAGTGCCTATTACGATCCAACAAACCACCGAAAGCGTTTTTCATTGCTCCTGTCATTTTAGTGAAAACATGAGTCTTTACAGTAGGAAGGTGTATTATATTTGTTCCAATAAACGTTTCTGGTATAAATAATCCATCAGGATAAACTTTATCGAGTACCAACATTTTGCTTTTTGGACTGAAAGGAATCCATTTAACGGGCGGTTCATCCAAAATCACATGGTCTATACCTAAACGGTTTTCAGCTTCGGAATGTTTATTTTTTTCCCTCCCTTCACGCGGATCAACAACCACAGTGCCATTATGTGCAGAGATAATGTCGGAAAAACCTTCAGATATAAGCTTTTTACCAACCCCTTCTATTTGCCAAGGAGCTGACGAACATGCAGGATAATAGTGTTGCCAAGAAACATTAACTTTTAAAAATGTTGTTTTGGTTTTATTTAAAGTGTCTTGAATTCTAGCTAAATCCAATAATCGTGAATAATCATCAATAATTGTCTCTGGGGAAGTATTTAAGACGGCAACGATACTTTTTTTTGACACAACCTTTTGTCCTGAACCTTTTTTTTAATGATTCTTTCGTTAACTAATTTTTACATTCGACACATATAAACATGTTCAAAATAAAATAGTTTCCTTAAACTTTTAAGTAAATGGTATACCCTTTTTAGTGAATTGAATAATCAATTGATTATTGACAGTCTTACTCATATTCTGCCAAAAGAATTTTCCAAATTAAGAAAAAGCTTTGTTCAAAAAGACAAAACTTTTGAATCTTTATTTTCAGATCCTAAATCCAAAATAGCCTCTTATGTCGACTTAGTGGAAAGTATGCAAAAATCTTCAATCCATAAATCAATTGTCGCTGGGTTTGGATGGAATGATCTTGGTTTAGCAAAGTTATCAAATGATTACATTTTGGAATCAGCCAATAAATCCAACGGGAAAATACTGCCATTATGTAGTGTAAATCCACTATGGGGCAAACAAGCTATATCCGAAATAAGAAGGTGCTACGAACTAGGCGCCAAAGGTATAGGCGAACTACACCCAGACACCCAAGGATTCCTGGATGGAAACGATTATTCTTCGTTAGCCGAATTTATGGAACTTTCAGTTTCACTAAAAATGCCGGTGGTTATCCACTGCTCGGAACCGGTAGGTCACATATATGAGGGGAAAGGATCTATAAAACTGCAAGTAATTGTAAACCTTGTAAGCAAATATCCGAACAACATTTTTATACTCTCACATTTTGGAGGAGGGTTACCTTTTTACAGTCTGATGCCTGAAATTAAAATTGCACTTCGCAACGTTTATTTTGATTCCGCTGCATTTCCTTATTTGTATCATCCAAACGTTTTCAAGGTTAGCTCAATAGCTGTTGGTTATGAAAAAATTTTATTTGCTTCTGATTTCCCGATAGTGAGCCAGAATCACGCACTCAAAAAGTTTCTAAGAGTTAACCTTACTGATGTAGAAAAAAAATCAATCCTGAAATCGAACGCTGATAATATTTATTCGTGGCCATAAGTAATTTCTTCTCTTGACGGTCCTCTTGAATGTAAATTTCTACGGAAAAACCTTAAAATAATTCTAAGTGTTCAAAATGTTATCAACAATATCAGACCCTGGCATAGGAGCTAATACAAGTGCCTAATTTTTTTCAACACGTAGACCCTAAACGAGATTTCATCCAAATGGAAGAAGAAATTCTCGATTGGTGGAATTCGAATAACATAACAAAAAAGTATATAGAAAAAAATAATAGTTCAAATAAGCGATACTCATTTATCGATGGTCCTATAACGGCGAATAATCCTATGGGAGTCCACCACGCCTGGGGACGTACTTATAAAGATTTCTTTTTGCGATACAAAAATATGCAGGGTTTTAAACAAAGATTTCAAAACGGTTATGATGGACAAGGCCTTTGGATAGAAGTCGAAGTGGAAAAAGAAAAAGGATTTTCGTCTAAAAAAGATATTGAAGAATATGGCATAGGGAGATTTGTCAAAGATTGTATGGATCGCGTCGACGGTTTCGCTAATCGGATTACTTCCCAATCAAAAAGATTGGGATATTTCATGGATTGGGATAATTCATATCACACCAAATCTGACTTGAATAACTATACAATATGGCATTTTTTGAAGAAATGTCATGAAAATGGATGGATTTACAAAGGAACAGACTCCATGCCCTGGTGTCCCAGGTGTGGTACTGGCCTATCCCAGCATGAAATAGTTACTGAAGGTTACAAGGAATTAACCCATCCGGGTCTATTTGTTAAATTCCCTATACTTGGAAGATCAAATGAGTATTTGCTTGTTTGGACAACTACCCCGTGGACTCTTGCTGCTAACGTAGCCACAGCAATTAACCCTAAAGATCAATACGTAAAAATCAACACCGAAAACAACTTACTGTGGTTAGGAATTGATCGACTGGATGTAATAAAGGGAAAATATGAAATTTTAGAAACCGTTATTGGTGAGAATTTAGCCGGTTTGAAGTACGAAGGTCCTTTTGACGAAATCCCTGCCCAAAAAACAGCCAAGGATAATCATATTGTTTTGTGTTGGGAAGAAGTTTCTAACGAAGAAGGTACTGGTATTGTTCATATAGCTCCAGGAGCAGGATCTGAAGATTTTCAATTGGGAAAACAAAAAAATCTTCCAGCAATAGCCCCGTTAGATGAAAATGGCATATATATTGAAGGGTTTGGATTTTTGACAGGGAAATCTGCTCAAGAAATCAACGAGGAGATTTTCTCTTTTCTAAAAGTAAAAAATTTTTATTACAATGTCGAAGATTATAAACATAGATATCCTGTTTGTTGGAGATGTGGCACAGAATTAGTTTTCAGGCTTGTTGAAGAATGGTTTATATCGATGAAGGAACTCAGACCTAAAATGATGGAAGCAACAAAAAAAATGACTTGGTTTCCTAAATTCGGGAAAGCACGGGAACTGGATTGGCTTAAAAATATGCAGGATTGGATGATATCAAAAAAACGTTATTACGGATTAGCATTACCTATATACGAATGCAGATGTGGACATTTCGAAATTATTGGAAGTTACGAAGAACTTCAAACGAGATCGGTAGCGGGATGGGAAAAATTCAAAGGTCATTCTCCTCACAGACCTTGGATTGACAACGTAATAATATCTTGCAGTAAATGTGGAAAAAATGTGAGCAGAATAAAAGACGTAGGCAATGCTTGGCTTGACGCAGGAATTGTGCCTTTTTCTACATTAAAGTACATTGAAGATCCAAAAAATTGGTCAGATTGGTTTCCAGCCGACTGGATATCAGAAAGTTTTCCAGGTCAATTCAGAAACTGGTTTTATTCATTGATAGTTATGTCTACGGCTCTAGAAAATTCTGCCCCATCACATACTGTTTTTTCTTATGCATTGATGCGAGATGAACATGGGGAAGATATGCACAAATCGAAGGGAAATGCCATATGGTTTGAAGATGCCGCAAAAAAAATGGGCGTCGATGTAATGAGATGGATATTTTGTTCTCACAATCCTGCGTCGAATTTAAATTTTGGTTACAACGTGGGAGATCAAACACGAAGGCAATTTTTTATACCAATCTGGAATATTTACTCTTTTTTCACTTCGTATGCCATCATCGATAACTGGGATCCAAACAAATCTCTCGATATTAACAATCCAACAAATGAAAACGGATTCAATGAGTTAGACAGGTGGGCTCTTTCAGAACTAAATGTGTTGGTTTCGAAAGTTACTGTATTCCTCGATAAATGGCAAATTAACAACGCCGCAAATACTATACAAGATTTCTGTGATCGTCTGTCCAATTGGTACGTCAGACGATCAAGGAGAAGATTTTGGAAAAGTGATGAAGATCCCACAAAAATGGCAGCCTATTCCACCCTTTACGAATGTCTTAATAAATTGACCATTATATTGGCACCTTTTGCCCCTTTCATCACAGAAGAAATATACAAGAATTTAAATCAGGGTAAAACGGATACTAGCGAATCCGTCCATCTAACTGACTGGCCAAAGGTGAATAAAAAACTCATAAATAGCTCGTTATCTAACAGAACAGAACTCGCCATAACATTATCTTCTTTGGGGAGATCCGCTAGGTCAGCCGCAAATATCAAAATCAGACAACCTTTGAGTGAATTATTAGTAGAATTAAAAACTCCTGAAGAAAATAAATTGCTGCCTTTTATAGAAGATCAGCTTATGGAGGAATTAAATATTAAAAAAATATCGTACGTCGATTCAAATGAAAAAGATTTTTTTAATTATGTTATAAAGCCCAACTTACCAAAATTGGGTCCAAAATATGGAACTGAAATTGGCCGAATAAAGACGCTTATTGAGAACAGTAATCCAAACGATCTCGCTTCCATGATAAAAAAAGGTTCTAGTGTAAAGTTGGACGATTTTATGTTAAAACCAGATGAGTTAATTGTTGAAAATTTTGCTAAAGAAGAATTATTTGTTTCGACGGATGGAATTTACACTGTAGCTTTAAATACTAAACTCAATGCGGACCTTATTTCCGAGGGATTAGCGAGAGACATAATACACACCGTCCAAAATCTCAGAAAAAATTCTGGCCTAAACATATCAGATCGTATATTACTTTGGATACACACTGACGATGAAACATCCAAGTTGTGTGAAAAACACTTCTCCTATATTTCGTCTGAGACCCTTGCTGTAGATATCAATAATGATCAATCAAAAGAAAATACCAATTCAACAACATTAAACTTTAATAACAGAGAAATTTCTGTTTATTTAAAAAAATCTTCCTAAAACGAAATCCCAAAGCCGTGAGGGTTGTTTCTAACCCTTAAAAGATTTTCGGACAAGGTTTTATTGGATTTCTTTTGTTTTCTTTCGGCCAACCAAAAAGCATATTTTGATGTGAGAATGGCACATATAAGCATGATAATCGATGAAACATATATAAATATCATCAATATTATTATCATACTTACGCCACCGTAAATGGAACTGGTCATTGCAGAAACATTCCTAACATAGTATATGAAAACGATTTTAGACACCTCAAAACCGAAAGCCCCCAATAAAGCTGTAGTCCAAACATCACTCAAACGTAACTTTATATTTGGAAGCCACCAATAGAGAATCAGGAACACCATGTAGGATAATAACGGAGGGAAAATTCCAGCAATTTGCTGCCAAAGTTTAGGGTCTGCGATAGGCGCTTCGGGCAACCATATTGACGATAATTCCTGAAAGAACGAGAGAATTGCAGAAGTAAACACCGAGGCAAACAAAAGTAAGGAACCACCAAACATTAACACAAAATCCATACCTCTTTCAGTAAAAAACGGTCGAGAACTTTTTATTCCCCAAGCAATATTTATACTTTTACGGATAGTACTAAAAACCTGTTGCGAAACCCAAAACAGTCCGATAGTCGCTATTAAACCACCAACTACACGCCCCCTCGTTATACTTTGAAAAAAAGCACCCAAAAATTCATCGTCCGCCTCATTAAGTACAGGTATTTGATGTCTTAAACCGTCGATAATTCTTTCTTCCACACCTTCAATACCCAGAACAAAAGAAAAAATTGTGATTAATCCAAGAGAAAGTGGGAATACAGCAAAAAAAGCATAGTAAGAAATTGCTGCAGCCATATAGGGAACGTTTCGTTCAAAAAAATCGTTGACAATTACTTTAATAAATTGAAACACCAGAATTAAGTAGCTTGCAGCCAATACATTTTTCATTAGTTACGTATTTTTTCTAGTTTTATCATTCTAATTCTCCCGACCTAAACGCGGAAATATAACTGGTGGCAAATTCGTCATTCCCCAAAAGCAAATTTTTTACTAATTTTGCCCAATGTAATTCCATATTTATTAACATCACGTCTTCAATATTTGTCTGTGTTGGATCAACGATCCCAGAGTCAATTCCAGCCTCTATCGCCATTCGAACAAAGACATCATTAACGAGCTTACGCTTCGGCAACCCAAATGATATGTTACTCATACCGCCGGTTATGTGCAAATCCGCCCCATATTTTTGCCTTATCATGCGAATGGAGTCGAGAACATGGACACCATAAGTAGGATCAACTCCTATCGGGAATATTAACGGATCAATAAATATATCATTAGGTTCTATTCCTCTTGAAAGAGAAATATCAACAATTTTGGCGACATTTTCCAAACGTTCCGATGCGGAATTGGGCATTCCTGACTCACTCGCCGCCGATACAATTACCCTAGCATTATGTTCAATCGCAAGTGATAGGGTTTCGATTCTTTCTAGGGCTACAGAATTCAACAAAGCCCTACCCTGTTTAGCGTTATACACTGATAAACCAGCTTCAATTATGTCAGGATTTGACGAGTCTATACTGATAGGAATAGTAGATATTTTTTCCACGCTCTGGACCAACCATTTCATGTATGTTTTTTGTTCGTCCAAATTATAAGAAGCCTCATCGACATTCAAATCTAAATAATTCGCTCCCGATTTTTCTTGGCGTAAAATCTCGTATCTAATATATTCAACCGCTTCATCAATATCGTTGGAATTCCCATTTACGCCCTTCCAAACGGCAATCATAAAATGTTTTAAATTACCCTGTTGATATGGTTGGGTTTCGGTAAAATGATCCGGAACCCTAAGATATCTGATTTCGTCATTAACCTTATACTTCACAGCCTCTACTCCATTGTCAAAAACGTGCCCTCTAACACCTGAGCGTTTTACCACACGAGTGGCGTGTATATTTTCGCCTATTATCACAAAATCGTTTTGTTGTTCTTTTTGTTCGTTCACCTTGACAGTCCTTGTATTATTACTAACGGATTTTGTTTTTTTTTGTATTGTGATCTAACCCTAAAAAAGTATTTGACCAAGCCGACGTACCATTCAATTTAGAATCGCGAAATACTACAGGCCTGCTAAGCATGTTTGTTTCATCTCCAAAGGGTTTTAATCTATAGTAAGCTCTAGACCAAATACATTCCTTATCCGGTATCTCACACATGCCAGCTCGTGTGCCGCCGCAAGGTCCATTTCTTTGGTTCTTCACACACTGAGACTCGGGACATAAATACGCTATGTCAGGTAAAGAACAATCCCCGCAATCCTTACATCCATACAAAGAAACTTTAGATAATTGTTCAAGGGCATGAAACGCTTGTGATGTTCTTTTTTTCCCACGGACGTATTTGTAGAATACATGACCAATTTTATATCCCTTGGCATCAATAGAAAAAAACGAATCATGGATAAATTTACCTATTCGGTATCTGATGGGCGATTTTAATCTTTGTTTGAATGTACGTGCTTTTTTAGAGGATTCTAAATATTTTTCACTATATTCAGAATGATATGTATTAAAAGTTTTCGGTTTTCTATACAAATAAAACTCATCATCTTGGGGAAAATTAATGGCATCGGCAAATTGTTTCCAATCATTTTTTGAATAAGAATTATATATATTGATTATTTCATCCAAACGTTGAGGTGTAGGTTTTCCCGAAATATACACTCCTGAATAACCGAGACCTTTTAGGACAGATATTTGGCGGGCAGCAAATTCATTAAAATATTTTTTTCCTTTATCCCGAGCGGTCGCTTGATTTTCAGCGATTTTTAACAATGAATCAGAAACATATACACCGGGAATGCCCCACTTATTGAAAAATCGTGCAGAACCTCGGTTTAGTATATAAACAGAGCCTATTAATGGTCTGTTTATTGATTTTTGTTTGAACCAATTTTTTAATTCATAAAGTTTATGAGAGTCATACCCAATTTGGGTAACAGCCCACTTAGCTCCAGACTTCAATTTTAAATCGAGCTTATAAAGCTGAGTCATTAATTCCGCTTCAGTAAGTTTGAAAGGTGAAACGACGCAACCAGGGTTGAATAAAGTTTTTTCACCATTATTTTCCATTTCTAAACTCATGGAACGCATCAAGTCAATAAGACCAACCGAATCAATATCAAAAACCGGTTGGGAAGAGCCACTATATCCTTCAGTCGGATAATCACCAGTCAAAGCTAAAATATCGAAGATGCCTTCACTGGCAAGAGTCCATAAACGACTGCCAATTGCATTACGGTTAGAATCCTTACATGAAACGTTAACTATTAGATTAATATCAACACCACTAAGTTTTTGAGCAAGAAATTCCGGCTGTATATGCGAAGATCCTCCTGGATTATCAGTAACGGCAAGAAAATCCAAATGACCTGACCTAGACATTTCTATGGCATGATTAATGCGTGTATCAACGGACAAATCTTTAATTAAGCCCCTAGTCGTTTCTACCTCTACACCAAAAATAAACTTATCTTTTACTGTCATTTGATATAAAAAAAAATTGAATCAATTCTCACTAAAATGTATTGTTCTCTTTAGGAATTATCTTAAATGAACTACACGGTTGCCTAAATAATGACAAATCATTATCGAAATAAATTTGTAAATTTTATTTGATTAATAAAAATTTTACCTCGAAACCCGGCGACAAGGTTATAAGCCTCCCTCGAAAAACGGAACTTAATCCGGTCACACATCATATTAACACCCGAAAATTACCTACCAGAGGACCTGCTTCTCCTATGATTTTGATTTACGGGTTTTTAATTTTAGACCTCATCGGAACACTCTTACTCATGATGCCATTCTCTACAGTACAAAATGCCGATACTAATATAATAACAGCTTTGTTTACTTCCACGTCTGCGATCACAGTCACAGGATTGACAGTGGTTGATACCAGTGTTCACTGGTCATTTTTCGGTCAAGCAGTAATAATTCTTCTATGTTTTATAGGTGGACTTGGATTTATGACCGGAACTGCATTCATTATTATGATCACTGGTCAGAAGTTAATGCTACATAATAGGTTATTAGTACGAGATGGGTTAGGTTGGGGAAATATAGGATCAATAACAACAATGGTTCGGAATACAGTAATTATTGCTGTGATTTTACAAATAATTGGGATAATAATACTTTTTAGTAAATGGTTCTTAATTGAAAAACTTTGGGATGGAATAACTTGGGTCGAGGCATTATGGCAAAGCATTTTTCATGGAATATCCGCATACAATAACGCTGGGTTTGATATAGTTCCCAACCAATTAGGTGGACCAAGTCTATGGTTATTTTCTACAGATCCAGTAGTGGTGGCTATCTTAAGTGTTTTGATATTGTTTGGCGGTATAGGCTACTTCCCTCTTCATGATTTAGCCGTTAAGCGTAGATTTACTAAACTACAATTAGAAACTAAAATAATTTTTATCTTTTCTGCTGTCCTAATTGTCATTGGAGCAGGGTTGTTTTTTGCTACCGAAGGGTCTAACCCCTCAACTCTTGGGGGCAAAAATATTTCTGAAAGATTAACCGTAAGTATTTTTCAATCGATATCTACTAGAACGGCTGGGTTTGAAATGGTGGATCATAGTAATATCGAAACCGGAACTGTTTTTACATCCACTGTGTTGATGATTATAGGGGGCGCATCAGCAAGCACTGCCGGGGGCATTAAAATAAACACTTTCGCAATAATTGTACTTGCCGCACTTTCTTCACTAACAGGCAAGAAAGTGGTTACTGCTTTCAAACGTCAAATACCATTTGACAACGTTCTTGGAGCCGTAGGAATAACATCACTCACTTTTTTCGCGCTGTTATTTCTCGCGATATTACTATTACGAATCGAACCCAATTTACCCTTTGAAAAAGTGATCTTCGAAATTGTTTCAGCTTTTGGAACTAACGGATTGTCAAGTGGTATCACTACTGAATTTAAACCTTGGTCACGTTTTATCCTTATTTTTGCTATGTTCGTTGGTCGATTTGGACCTCTAACACTAGTACTATTACTTGCAGGTCGCGTTAAGCAACCGTCATACGCCAACTCAGAAGAACGTGTACGAATAGGATAAAATATAAACAAGATAAACTAAGTTGTAAGGTTTCAATCTCTATGGCAAAAAAAAATCAAGTCGTAGTTGTGGGTTTAGGAAAATTTGGGGGAAGGGTTGCAATCACACTGTTCCAGTCTGGGCACGATGTCCTCGGGATTGATATAGATAATGAAAAAGTTCAAGAAATACAAGGTAGAATCACCTACGCCGTGCAAGGTGATGCTAGCCAACGAATCGTCCTCAATGAACTAGGGGTACAAGATTATGACGCGGCGGTAGTCGCTATAGGTGATGATTTAGGACAAAGTATAACGACAACGGTTTTATTGAAATCGATGGTAAAGGAAGTATGGTCCAGATCACATTCTGATTTACATACCGACACACTGTTACAACTAGAGTGTACTCCGATTTCAGTAGAGGAAGGGATGGGGACAAGAGTAGGACACAACATGTTTAAACCGGCGGTACACGAATATATGGAATTGTCGGATGACTTCGGTATCAGCCAGTTAATTCTCCCCACACAACATGAAAACATGAGTCTAGAAAATCTGGGGTTAAAAGAAGCCCGATCTAGGCACGGAATATCCATTATATCCATTACTAGACGTGGGAAAATAATTATTTCTCCCAATCTTAAAACCTCACTGGAAAAAGGCGATATACTAACCATATGTGGTAATGACGACCAGGTTGAGGCCTTTATAGGCGACAAGAACGGATCAAAAAATCAACAATGAACACACTCATAGTAATAGACAGTGCCGACTATGATCGTAATCTGGTTACATACGGAGAAAAATTCTTAACTTCCGACCATGATCAACTTCATTTCGTATATGTCATAGAGGTTAATCAAACATTAGAGATAGATGCGCAAATGGAAATAGAAATTGAGAAGGGTGAAAGATCTTTGGGATTTGTAGAAAATATTACCTCTATACCTAAAAATAGAGTCCATGCCGAATTGCTGCAAACGAGACACAAAGGTGCGGCAATTGTAAACGAAATTACAAGGAAAGACATAAGATTATTGATATTAGGGTCTGTTTATCCAAAACAATATGGAGTTTTTAAATTAAACGAATATTTAATGTTCGTGTTGAAAAATGCGTATTGTGATGTCTTACTTTGGAGGTCCATGCCATCCAAAGTTACGTCAGATAATAATTAAAATATTCAGTTTAGGAACATAATGACTATTATTATTATTGGGGCAGGTTTGGTGGGTTGCCAAATAGCGAAGGAGGTGTCAGAAAGAGGGCACACTCCTGTCTTGGTCGATAAAGATGAAAAGTCATTTGAAAAACTTCCCGACCATCTAGTAAACAATGATTTAATTACTACTGTTCAAGGCGATGGTAATGATTCACAATTGATTAAAGCTTTAAATACAAATGAATCTGACACAGTAATAACCGCCACTGGCAACGACACCTTAAATGGTATGATAGCTCAAAAATTCAACATTTTGTTTAAATCGAAAAATTCAAAAAATATTAAGGTCATCGTTAGAGGTGACCATTTAGCAGATTTATACGAATCTCTAGGATTTTCGGCAGTCAATAAAACGGAAAAAATAACACAGCTGGCGCTTGAATTATTAAAAATATAAGATACTGATGTATATTGTAATTGCAGAATCCGGTAATTTAGCCCAAGAACTTGTTGCTTCTTTTATAGCTTCGGGTGATGAGGTTTATATTCTAGACACCAACGAAAAACTGGTCAAAAAAATACAAGCGGATTTTGGTATGGTAGCCTCATTGGGAGATATGATGTCAATTGATGACCTTACTGAAGCAGGGGTCAGTCGAGCATCTATATTTATAGCTGGTTCCGAAAACGATTATAACAATCTGGCTGCATGCCAGCTCGTAAAAAAACACTTTGAAACTCCAAAAACCGTTAGCTTATATAACAACTTGGATAACAGCCAAGTTTTTGACAAATCTGACGTAGATGTGGTGATTAATACAACCGTTTTAAAAATAGAGCGGTTGAGTTCAATAATCGGATCACATCCCATGATGAAATTAATGGACCTACCAGGAGGGAATAAAAGTATAATCGCAGTTAAAATAACTGAGAATTCTAACGCAATAGGCAAACGAGTACCTGAACTCGCGTTACCACCTGGTTCTGAAATTATAATGATTGCTTCGGAAGATGGAATAATTCAAAATGACATGGAGGGTTATCAGTTATCAGCAAGAGACGAAATTATTATACTTAGCCCAAAAAATTTAGAAGCGGGAATAGAAACAATTTTAACAAGGTACATGTAACTAGATGAAAAAAATTGTAGCGTTTTTAGGCCCCCCGGGAACTTACACCGATCAGGCTTCACATAACTATGCTCCTAATCACATACGTGTTCCATATCCTTCAATAAAGGCCGTAACCGAAGCCATGGAAAAAGGTAAAGCGGACGAATGCGTCGTACCAATAGAAAATTCTCTTGGTGGAACAATATTAGAAGTAGCGGACCATTTAATTCAAGCCAAGAAAACTCTAATAAAAGCTGAAATATTATTACGAATAGACCACTGCTTAATTGGTGAAGAAATATCAAATTTATCGCAAATTAAAGTCGTAAAATCAAAATTTGAAGCTTTCCAACAATGTAAAGACTTTATAGATAGATATCTGACAGAGGCTAAACTTGTATCCACATCAAGTACAGCCGCCGCAGTAAATGAACTTAAAAATGATGGGAAATGGACTGTCGCCATCGGCCCAAAAAGGTCTGCAGAGTTGGCTGGAATTCCAATAATCAAAGAACATATTCAAGATAAAATCAACAATATAACACGTTTTGTTGTTTTATCTAAAAGAGACCATGAACCTACTGGTAAGGACAAAACATCGATAATTTTCGAATTTGGTTCAGATGCCCCAGGGTTGATCTACACAGCCCTAAAACCTTTTGCGGAGAATAATATCAATCTAACGAAAATTGAATCCCGCCCAACTGGAAAAAGTTTAGGTAGCTACATTTTCTTATTAGATTTCGAAGGGCATAAAACCGATGCGAAAATATCGGAAACAATTAAAAAATTAAAACCTCACATGTCTAAACTCAAAATACTAGGTTCATACCCGATTACCCACCTACCAAAAGACACTCAAAAAAATTAAGTTCCGAACTTTACTTATTAAAATTTCCCCATTACGAAAGAAATTAAAGATCCTCATCGTCTAAATCTAAATCATTAAATCCGTCATTGTGTAAATCTGTAATAGTCTCTTTTCCCTTAGTTGTAGCTTTTGAAAGTCTCTCCCTGGTAGTTGACGTTAATTCTTCAGCCTTTTCCTTCCATTCACGTCCGGTATCCATAATTATCGCCCTAGTTTCGTTACCCGCTTTGGGAGCGAAAAGAACCCCAGATAAAAACCCCACCGCTGCCCCTAACGTCAATCCTATTAGAAAAGTATTACCAGAAGCTTTATCATTATTACTCAAGCCCATATCTCCAATTATTTTTATTGTGAAACAAACCTAACGCCGACCTATTTTATCAATCTTCCTAGTCTTCTGAATATTTCAGAAATTACGACGCCTGTAGAAAATGAGGTTCGGACAGATTCCAACGTAGTATCAAATTTTTGAACTGTTGCCTTGACGTTGCCAGCTATACTTTCAATTTTATTAACTGTACCTTCAGTTTTATCGACTAATCTGTTAAATTTTTTGTAAGTTTTAAAAATAATAACAACCACTAAAATCGACCCAATAACCCCTGTAATAGAAAAAACTATGATCGATAAATCTCTAAGTAACTCAACTGTCAAAGTTCAAATTCTCCAACTGATCTTTTTAACTACGCTAAAATCATATCTTAAAATAATAACAACAAAACATAAAAATATACAATATTATTAAGTATTCCATTAATAATAAAGACTTAACAATTATTCGTGGTAATCCCTCAAATGTCCCGATCTAATTGGGTGTCTCAATTTACGCAATGCTTTTGCCTCTATTTGACGTATTCTCTCCCTTGTTACGCCAAACTCTCTACCGACCTCTTCTAAAGTTCTGGCTCTTCCATCATTTAAACCAAAGCGTAATTCTAATACATCCCGTTCTCTTTGATGCAAGGTGTCCAAAACAGCACTTATTTGCTCCCTTAACATTTGTTCAGTGGCTACTTGATTAGGGGCAGGTGTATCTTCATCAGGTATAAAATCTCCAAGCGAGGAATCAGAATCAGGTCCTACAGGTATTTGTAACGATATGGGTTGTTGGGCAATTTTCAAAATATACCTTATTCGTTTTATAAGTTTAGGTAAATCATCTGGAGATGGTTCCGAACCTGTCTCTTCCAAAGTGAAAGCTGTAGCTAACTCATTGAACTCCGGGTCTCTACCATATTCTTGGACAAATCGCCTCGAAACCCTTTGAAGTCTATTGATTTGCTCTACCATGTGTACAGGCACCCTGATTGTTCTAGATTGGTCGGCTAACGACCTGGTTATTGCCTGCCTTATCCACCAAGTCGCATAGGTACTGAATTTGTATCCTTTACGATAATCAAATTTCTCTACGGCCTTCATCAAACCTATGTTACCCTCTTGTAACAGGTCAGAAATATTTAGCCCTCGCATGATATACTTTTTTGCTACATTGACAACCAATCTTAGGTTAGCTTCCGACAAATGTTTTTCAGTATTGTGAACTCTATTTGAACAAGAGATTTCACCATTTTCATTAATATTTTCTTGCAAGGCGCAAATATTTTTAATTTTTTCAAAATGAAGTTGGATGAGGTGTTCATAATGATCATTATTATCCAATTCAGTTTTCACCAACTCCCGGTCACAAGCAAGATCCCTCATAAGTTCTATGCTTAAATCTTTATACATTGGAATATCGTCTATAAGTATTAAGGACAGAATATTAGAAAGGTCGATCAGATCATCGACAATCTCATCCTCAGAACCATTAAGTGAATCAACAAGGAAAGTAATTGTCGTATTTCTCTCACTGTCAATCGACTCAAGTTCCCTGTTGAAAATTCCATTTATAAAATCCATAACTTCGTTAGTTTTTAAAAATTGATGTAAAAACAGATCCGGTGGTAGTCCCCGCTGAAGTAAAATCGCCTTCATTAATCTCGAGTGTTTTGCCAATCTTCTATTTATTTCGCCGACAATTTCAAAGGAAGGAATTGGACAATTACACATTACTTTAATATCACAATTCGAACAATTTGATACAGATCGACGGAATTGGTTAACATAACGACCTTGTTCTAATCTTCTACCGAGTAATCTTTCTTCTTCCAATGTCAAAAGTTTAACCGCCCGTATCTCATTCAAATACATTCGGACAGGATCATTAGAAAAATCCTCGTTTGCAATATAGTCATCGAAATTGACGTGGCCTTGGGATTCCGAATTCAAAGTTTCCTCTGACTGTTTCACTGCAGCAGTTACGACCTCGGTTGCATCATAATCATCTGTTGTTACGTCATCGTCGTAATTTTCTTTATAATCAGCTGTATTGAATGGTCCGAGAGAATCACTGGGATTCCCTTTTTTCTCGTCAGAAAAAACGCCCATGTCTTCAGGGAGAAAGTCAGCGTTTTCATCTTCGGATTTTTTTTTGATCATGCGTTATTTTTTTCTAAAAACATACTCCGTATTTCATCATTAACTATCAGGTGCTGATTATCAGTTTCTGAATTGTCCTCTTCTGGAATGTTTTGTTTTATTTTTTTGAGATATTTCAATTTCATAGCGGTTATACAATCCTCTATAATTTTAGCGTTCCATTCGACATTTCCTTGAGGCAATTCCCTATCCATTAATTTTTGTGTCTCTCTAATGACATTAATATCACCAGATCCATCCATCTGGCCTTTTTCCCAGTATTCGTATATAACTCTATTAACCACATTGGAGAAGTAATTAGATGGTACACCTATCCCAAAATCTCTCAGATCAGGATTTTGTAAAATAGTAGCAAGCAATCTTTCCTCCGTTGGGTCGCCTTGCTGTATCGTATGGGTGATTTCTTTTGATGTATTTGAACTTACGGTTTTTTTTCTATTTCCTGCCGCAATTTTTACTGTGTTTTTTAGTGTTTCTTCAGGAATACCCAGTAAATTTGAAAGTTTTTGCCAATGTTTATCCTGATCAAAGTCATGAATTAAATCTATTATCATAAACCCGGCTTTTATAGCAATATTTTGCTTTATATGGCTTTTGTTTAGGTCCTCTGATAACGCCAAAGATTCAATGTAATAATCAAATAAGGGTACAGCACTGTTAATTGACATTTGCCAACTGTTAGGATCCGTCCTAATTACTTCATCAGGATCCTTACCGCCAGTAAGAGTGGCCACCAGAATATTCAGATTACTGGATCCATCGTTGGATTTTTCGATCGCAGAATCTAAATTATTTATCGTTGCTTTTTTCCCCGCCGAATCTGCATCCAAACACAAAATAATTTTATGGTTCGCATCGTTACGGAATATTCTCGCTAAATAATTAAGTTGGTTAGTGGTTATTGATGTCCCCATACAGGCCACAACGTTATTAAATCCATTTTCATGTGCAGTAATGACATCCATATAACCTTCAACGACGATAATTGCCGATTTTTCTTTTATGTGATCAATAGCCCAATTGATCCCATAAAAACCTGATTTACTAAATATTTCGGTGTCTTGCGTGTTTACATATTTTGGTCCGATATCATTAAAAGTTCGTCCAGCGAATCCTATAATTTTGTCTTCTTCATTACGTATTTCTATGGATATCCTGTTTCTGAAAAAGTCACGCCAATCACCATTTTTATTCTTAACAATTAAGCCGGCATCACGGCTTGCAGCTGGATCGGCTTTCTTATTTTTTAAGTACCCAGACAAACTGTCCATGCCATTAGGCGTGAGACCTATACCTCGTCTTAATGCCATTTCAGTATCGATACCTCTGTCTTCCAAGTATTTTGTAGCTTCAAGTCCAGATGACGATACTAATTGTTGTCTGAAGTATACTGCAGCCATCTCATTCACAGTGAAAAGGCTTTCGTTATTGTTTTCATCAATGCTTGTTTTTTTTGTGAAGATATCCACACGAGCTCGTTTTGCCAATTGAGCTATCGCTTCCGGAAATGTAATGCCCTCTTTTTTTATAAGGAAGTCAAAGTGATCACCACCAATGGAACACGAGCCAAAACAATGCCAACGGCCTTGTTCGGGATAGACTATAAACGATGGTGTGTTTTCTTCGTGGAACGGACACTTCCCTTTTGGTTGAGCAGGATTGCCTTCCAAATCAACGTACTCTTCAATCAGTTCACGTATATTTAGCCTGTCTTTTATTTCTTTTGTATTCTGCTCAAACGACATTAATGGGTCAATTCAGTTGAAATTATCGATCTAGTTAATTGTTTTGAAACGATCAAAATGGTTAGCCTGTACATCCAAATCTGATAGTAACCTAGTTCACGGTCATACGCAAATAAAATATCAAAATTAATAATTTATTGCCACGTTTTTATATGCCCCTTGAAAAACACCATCACTAATTCCGGGCTTTAATTCCTCGGCTACAATTAATGCGTAATTGTCCGTCATTCCACAGACCATGTCAGCCGATGCACGTTCAGACTCTTTAGACAGATCTCTTATCCAAAAAGGGACATCTTCTGGATTGGAAACATAGTGATTAAATAAAAGTTCAACTATACCAGCTGCCTGTTGGCCTTCTTTCGATGAACTTATTGGATGATAAAACCTTTCAAACATAAAATTACGGAGATCGGTAATGACAGCCTTAAGTTCGTTCGACATTCGTATCCATGGTTTTGACCCGTTTTTTTTCGTTGTACCTATACAATCCCAAGAAGATTCGATTACATCTTGAACCATTTTGGATATTCGTTGAGAGTGTCTTTCTCCTAACATATCACGAGCATCATTTGGTAAATCTGATACAAGGAAAAACTCTGATCTAAGTGCATCTAATATATCATGTGCTAAATATGCAAGGGCGTCCGAAATCCTGACAATTTGCGCTTCCAAACTTAGTCCTTCAACTGCTTTTAACGAAATAAACTCTCCTTCTGGCTTAGAATGATTGCGAATACCATCAATTACTTGATGTGTTAAATTCAATCCCTTACCTTGTTTTTCTAATGTATTGACTATCCTAACTGAATGTCTACTGTGATGAAATCCACCAGGCAATAGGGAATTCAAAACGCTTTCCCCTATGTGCCCAAACGGTGTATGCCCTAAATCATGACCTAATCCTATTGCCTCGACGAGGTCTTCGTTAAGGTTCAGGGATCTAGCTATCGTCCTTGCAACTTGGGACACTTCAATAACATGGGTAAGACGAGTAGTGAAGTGGTCGCCTTGTGGCGCAACAAAAACCTGACTCTTATGCTTCAGTCTCCTGAAAGCATTACTGTGAATTATCCTATCTCTATCTCTTTGAAATTCCATTCTAATTGAAGACTTTTCTTCAGGAATTTCTCTCGTAGAATTAACCGACTGTAATGCATAGGGAGATAGCAGTTCTTCTCTCTTTTCTAAATTTTCTCGAACTTCATTTTTTTTCATTATTAGACGCCAACTTCTATCGATCTCCAATGTCCGTCATTTTAATATTCCTGATATTTGGTTTATATATCATGATTAAAATAGTAATCAGACATAGTATAACCGCACCAATGGTAACGGCAAATCTCTCGTCAAAAATCTCCGCTACAAATCCTCCCATCATACCTCCGAGAGGAATTAAACTGAAAGTAATAGTATAAATCCCCATCACTCTTCCACGCATTTGGTTCAATACCCTTAATTGAACTATAGTCATAGATGTAACAAAGTACAATGTGTTAAAAAATGGACCGATAAACAACAAAATCAATGCAATAAAAAACTGGTCGGTAAACGCGAATAAAATTAGAGATAAACAAAACAGTATTGATCCGGACAACATAATATAACCAACATAATTGCTTTTCTTGATTTTCTGTACCACTAGTGTTCCAATTAACGAACCTATCCCCATTACTGAAAACATCAATCCCAACCCGCCAGCATCCTGTCCCATCCTTTTTGCAAAGAGGGGCATTAATTGTAAGCTTTGAAATCCAAAAAAATGTGTAGCATAAGTCATAATAATTATTATTAACATTTCGTTATTTTTTTTAATATATTTAAACCCTTCACCAATTTGACCTATCAATCCAAAACTTGACTTGGATTCTTCCATTTCAACCTTGATGGTGATTAAAAGTAAAATCATTAATATCCAGCCAATTGCGGCCGCGAAAAAAGCCCCTTCAGTACCCATAGAAACAATTATCCAACCTCCTATTGCAGGAGCAAGAATCCTACCCAATTGCCACATTGCAGAACTTAATGCGACAGCGCTCATCATATGTTTTCTAGAAATTAATAGTGGGAAAAACGAACTTCTTATAGGACCATCAAGACCGCCAAATATCCCTTGAATAGCGGCTATCAATAACACATGCCACAGCTTAATATGACCACTCGAATCTAATAAGGCTAGTACAACTAAACTGATCGCCATAAAAGACGATATGATAAACATAAGCGTACGTTTATTGAATTTATCAGCAAGAACTCCACCGAATATAGCCACGATAATTGTGGGTATCGAAGCGGATGCACCTAAATAACCCAGCCATAATGGTGTACCACCCATTTCATCAATAAGTAGCCATCCCTGAACGATTGTGGAAATTTGAATGGCACCTACCGAAGCGAATGATCCGAACCAATAACGCCTATACGCAGGAACACCAAAAGCCCCTAAATTACCTTTAATTTTCGATGAAAATCTGGTTGCTACGTTTTGCAATTAATAAATCTATTCGACTGTGAGCGAGTGTTTTCGAACAGTGATTAAGATATTAGGCATTTTTCCAAAAATTTAATGTGGTCATGTTTACTTTATTGTTATCGTTAATCAATTCTAATACATTTGTATAAAATGTATTTGCCTCTTCATCAGAAACAAGCAATCTCAATGACTCTATAACTCTAGTTATTCTTAAGTGATTGTGGTCATGACTTCTGTTCCAATACATATTTCTCTGCAGGAAAGAAAAAAACCATTTCGATGATTTTAAAATGCTTTCCTTAACTTGGGTGCTGTTTTTTAGTTTATTAACTAATTCGTCTGTATCCAAAAAGTATCCGTGAAAAACTGATTGACTGGGTTTATTTAATGGGAAAATAATTTGAACAAAGTTATGTGTATTTTCTATTTCTTGATCAGAAAAGGACCAAATATCTTTTAAGGTTTTGCCCTTAAAATCTTTTCCCCTGTGGGTTAAAAAATCTTCATAAATCACTGTTCGAAACTACTCGACAGTGACCGTTTTTGCGAGATTCCTAGGTCTATCAGGATCTAATCCTAATTGACAGGCCGTATGATATGCCAGTAATTGCAACGGGATCATAAAAATAATAGGGGAAAGTTCGTTATTAATTCTTGGTACAACGATTATATCGTCAGCTAGCTCTTTAATTTCTTCAGCTTCAGAATCAGTAATAATCAAAGTTCGACTTCCTCTGGCTTTCACTTCATTAATTGTGCCTAAGTTCTTTTCATAAAGGTGATCATCGGGGACTATCATTACAGTAGGCATATCTGGTCCTAATAATGCATTAACTCCATGTTTCATTTCACCGGCGGCATACCCTTCAGCATGTATATAAGCTACTTCTTTCATTTTTAAAGCACCCTCTAGTGCAGTAGCTATGTTTATACCTCTACCAAGATACAAAAGATTCGATGAATGTGAAATATTTTTAGCTAACCTTTTTATGTGCCCTTCGCAATCCAAAATTTTTGAAATCACTGAAGGTAGTAGTGATATATCGTTTAACGCGTTATGAAGAAATTCGGAAGATGATTTATTGTGGGTAGATGCAAAATAAAGTGCTAATTGAAATAAAGTACTCATGGTTGAGGTTAATGTTTTGGTCGCGGCAACTCCTACTTCCTTTCCTGCTCTAATAGATATAGTGCAATCTGAAATTCGAGAAGCCTGAGTTCCTAACGTTTCAATCACCGATATAACTGAGCATGACTTTTTCTTAAAATGCCCTATAGCAGACAAGGTGTCAGCAGTTTCACCGGACTGAGTTATAGCAATCAATAAAGTTTTTTCGTCAAAAACAGGATCTCTGTATCTTAATTCTGATGAGTTTTCGGCTGAAGACTGAACTCCTAACATTTTTTCAAATATTTGTGCCCCGTAAATTGCAGAGTTTAAAGAGGTTCCCATACCAGTTAACACAATCCTATTAAAATTCTTAATGTTAATAGTGCTTTCTGTTAGCTCTTCGAAATCAACCACTCGTGAATGAAAATTTACTCGTCCAGAAAGAGAAGATTGAATGGCATGAGGTTGTTCATATATCTCTTTAATCATGTGATGTTTAAAATTACCTTTGTCGATATCATAGTCATCAATTTCAATCTTCTGTAAATCCCTGTTTATTTTTTTACCACTAAAATCATATATAGAGTAAGAACTACTACTCAATCTAACCAATTCGCCATTTTCTACGTAAGTAATTTTATTTGTGTTAGGTAGTAACGCAGATACATCTGAAGATACATAACCCGAATTATTTTCCAATCCAATAACAATACCTCCCGCATTGCCCAAACGTATTCCTATTATCTCTTTCGGGTTGTTTACTGAAACAGCTATGACCGAAGAATTTCCTCTTATACAATTCTTAAGGTTCATAACGCTCTCAAATAAATTTTTACCTTGTTTTATTTCGTGGGCTATCAAACAGGCAATTAACTCACTATCTGTTTCGGAGACAAAATTGAATCCCTTTGATTTTAGGTCACTTCTGATTTCCAAATAATTCTCGACTATACCGTTATGAACGATGGCCACATTATTTTCTGGATCCGTATGCGGATGGGCATTAACTTCAGAGATTGCACCGTGTGTCGCCCAGCGCGTGTGTCCTATACCCAAACTTCCAGGGTTTTCTGAGTTGGTTAAAACTTTCGAAAGCAATTTTATGCTGGATTTATGTTTACCTCTTTTTACTACATTAATTGACCGGTTTGGACGCATTATGGCAACACCTGCAGAATCATATCCCCTGTATTCAAGGCGTCTAAGTCCGTCGATTAAAAAATCAACAGCTTGTTGATCGCCTACATATCCATAAATTCCACACATGTTTTAAAAATTACTTTATATCAGTTATATAATCGAACGGAAAATTTTCAGCATTTTTATATTGTCCTCGATAACTGTCCGGTAATTGGAGTGCTATTTTTAACATTATTTCCTTTGTAGCTGATTTATAGGCTTCCCTGGCGATGCACCTATCTTTATTTATCTTAAATGAATGGCCTATCTTTATCCGTAGTTTGGACACAGGGGCCAAAACTTTTAAAACGTTCTGTAATGATTCGGAACCAGCAATTCCTATTGGAACTATCGTCGCTCCTGTATCAGCAGCGAGCTTAGCTACTCCTAATTTTCCATCTAACAACCCACCTGTCTTGCTTCTTGTGCCTTCCGGAAACATTATGATTGTACGACCAAGATTAAGTTGTTTTTCCGCCCAATTAAGTGCCCGGATATCTGCTCTTCCACGAACCACTGGATAGGCCCCATATGACCTCAACAAAAAGTCAAATAATTTATTTTGGAAAATTTCTTTTTTTGCTAAAAACATTGGTTTCCTAGTGATAACCGCAGCTACAATCGCCGGATCTACATTCGACAAGTGATTAGAAACAATCAAAACCGGTCCGACGGTAGGTATGTTTTCTTTTCCTTCAACACTAAAATCTGAAAAAATATCTAACGTACGTTTAAACGCAAAGTTACAAATGGGAAAGAGCCATTGGTTCATGTAATTGTTCCCTTGATAACATTTAAAATCGTTCCGACCGCTGTCTCGAACACCATTTCAGTAGTATCTACAGTAACAGCGTCTTTTGCTGGTTTTAAAGGAGAGTCTTTTCTAGATTTATCCACTCTATCTCGCTCTTCCATTTCAAATAAAATTTCATCGTATAAAATCTTCGTTTTAGAACCTGTAAATTCTTTGTATCGTCTTTCGGCTCTGATTTCCAAAGAAGCTGTCAAATAAAATTTGTATTTGGCTCCCGGTAAAACAACTGTACCTATATCTCGACCCACCATCACTATGTCATTACGATCAGCAATAACCCGTTGTTGACTGACCAAAACTTTACGGATATTTGGCAATTTAGCAATTAACGAAACGCGTTGGTCAACATGTCTTTCACGTAGTTGATCTGTTATATTTTCTCCGTCTACTAGTATTTCTTTTGTATTTGTGTTAAACGCGATGTCGGTCCGATGGCACAATTCGACGATTTTATCTTCCTCGTAAACCTCTAGGCTGGAAATTAATGATTTAAGTGCAATAGCTCTATACATCAATCCTGTATCTAAGAATTTATACCCCATCAACGAGGCTACTTTTTGTCCAATGGAAGTTTTACCAGAAGCAGCAGGACCGTCAATTGTTATATTTTTCTTTGTTTTTTTCACTCAATATTTCAAGGTTTTTATCTAGTATAGTAGACCCATGTTTAGAAAAACCCAATTTTGTTAATCATAATATCCGCCTGATCTCTATGAACACATCAGAAAAAATTGGTGATGCGGTAATTGGCAAAAAAATGAACGATATTAATTTTTGTCTATAAAGGGTAATTCAACCATAAGAACTTCCAAGGCCAAGCGAGGTATGGCATTATTTTTGAGATTGCCACGGATCTCAAACAATAAATTTATAGCCTTTACGATTTGGCGCTGACTCAATTTTTCTGTTATTTCTAAATAATTGCTTTCTTTTTGCCTAAAAAATAAATGTTGCTTTAAACCATTTTTTGATATCGCAATTTCTCTAAACCAGTCAATCCAACCATCAAGTTCAGCATAAACTTCGTCTCTGTTAGTTCTGAACTGATTAGATAACTTCCTAGCGTACACGAAACGTTCTTCGAGGCTTCCCGACATTATGTCTGATATACGGTTTACCAATTGACTTAATGAATCTACCATAGTTGCATCTTTCACTGCAGAAACAGCCCAACCAGGACGACCACGCGATAGGCTCGATAAATTATCAGACTCTGAATGATCAAGTCCGTAAATATTTGACAATTTTTCTGAAATTTCACTTTTTTTTACGGATCTTAAAGATAGGACTTGGCACCGTGAAATTATAGTCTCAGGTAGATGTGCAGTTGACGATGTAGTGAGAATAAAAAACACCCGATCGTACGGTTCTTCTAATATCTTTAAAAGAGCATTAGACGCTTCTAATGTCATGTTTTGTGCCCCTTCAATAATAAAAACCTTCGCTTCACCCTCGAAAGGTTTCAAAGAAGCTTCCTTTTTTATATCTTGAATGTGCTCAATAGAGATATTGACTCTAGATTTAGTTTCGGTTCCGTCCACTGAACAAGGGGTTTCATTATTAATAATTTTCACATCTGAATGAAATCCTTTACGTATCCGTATAGCTTGCCGGTCATTTTTTAAATCAACAACTACATTCCCAGATTTAGTAGTTTTATGCTCGGCATTAATTAAGCATGCTAAATCGATGGCGACAGTAGTTTTACCAACCCGATCTGGACCTGTAAACAAATACGCATGCGACAATCGATCTTGTTCTACAGATTTTTTTATATATCTTAATATCTCGGAATGTCCAAATGTTTTCCAATTTAAAATTTCTAATGCCAAAATAATCTAGTCAACATCCAAATTAGTAGCAAGTAAATCTTCATATGTTTCTCTCCGTCTTATCAGCCTCGGAATATTATCCTTGACCATAACAATAGCCGGACGCACTTGCATATTGTAATTACTTGCCATTGGAACACAATAGGCGCCCGAAGCGGGTATAGCAATGAGATCCCCAGTATTAAGCGTCGGAACAAGAACATCTTTTGCCAATATATCTCCGGATTCACAGAACTTCCCAGCAATTGTGACTTTCGTATCTTTTTTACGGTGGGGTCCGTCAACAGATACTACTGAATACTCAGCCCCATAGAGGGCAGGCCTGATATTATCACCCATACCTCCATCCACTGAGACATAGGTTCGTACATTTGGAATAGTTTTGATGCCTCCAACGGTATACAAAGCGACACCCGCCTTGCCAACTATGGCTCTGCCTGGTTCAACAACTAACTCTGGTTCATTAAAACCATATAACTGACAACAATCTCGTACGGAAGTCGAAATAGCATTAGCATATTTGGATATAGGTGGAGAAGGATTATTGGTGATGTAATCAATGGCAAATCCTCCTCCTGGGCTGAATCTGTCCAGGTTAAATCCATGTTTATCACGCATAGACGCAGAAAATTTCATTACATAATCGATTGCTTGTGTATATGGTTCCACTTCAAAAATAGGAGACCCTAAATGAAAATGTAACCCTTCGAGGTGAAGATTATCATCTGCCATAACATCGATTATTGCTTTTTCTGCGTCTCCTGTTTCTATAGAAAATCCGAATTTAGAATCGAGTATTCCTGTAGTAGTTAATAGATGTGTGTGCGGATCTATACTTGGAGAAACGCGCAACATTACTGTTTGTTTTTTAGATTTTTCATTAGCTATCTTACTTAGGACTTTAATTTCATGAAATGAATCAAGTGTCACGGTTCCAATATCGTAAGTAAGCCCTTCGTTAAGTTCCGCAGTTGTTTTATTATTACCGTGAAAATTGATTCGGTTTGCTGGGAATTTCGAAGCAATAGCAACTGCAAGTTCTCCACCAGTAACTACATCAATATCCAATCCTTCTTGCTCCATGATTCGAATAATCGATAGATTAGAAAACGCTTTGGTAGAATATTCGATTCTTGTATTTTTATAGGCTAATTTAAACTCATTAAGGAAATTTCTGCACATTGTCCGAATAGTTTCTTCATCGTAAATATACAATGGGGTACCAAAGGTTTCCGCTAGTTCCCGCAAATCGCAACCACCAATTGATAATCTATCTGATTTGTTAACCGAAGTAGAAAAAGGGAAAATGCCAATTTCTGCAAAATTATTTAATTTATTGGCTCCCAAAATATAAAAAATCTCCTCTTGTAACATTTAGCCGCGCATTGGCTATAATTTGCATTCCTATCGTCCAAGTTAAATATTAGAGATTGAACTATACTAATAAAATAAACAAATATAGATTTTATTATGAATAAAAAAAAATTGCGCCTAACAGAATTAAGTTCTTCGGCTGGTTGAGCTGGAAAGCTCAACCAGAGAAAGCTTGAAAGTATTTTAAGCAAGTTACCAGTCCCTCATTCGAATAGAGAGAACATTTTAATCGGCTATGAAACCGGGGATGATGCTGCTATTTATAAACTGAATAATGATTTGGCATTGGTACTTACATTAGATTTTTTTCCTCCAATTGTTGACGATCCTTTTACATACGGCGAAATAGCTGCTGCTAACGCCCTTTCCGATGTTTTTGCAGTAGGAGGGACTCCAATTGCCGCTCTTAACATATTCGGCTTCCCTTCACAATTACCACTCGAAACGGCGTCTTCAATTTTGGAAGGTGGCGCATCAAAAGCCGGTGAGGCAAACACACCAATCATTGGAGGCCACACATTAGAGGATGAAGAGCCAAAATACGGTTTAGCTGTGACCGGTGTTATAAAACCAGAAAAACAAATAACTAATTCAAATGCGTCGACTGGTGATCTTTTAGTTCTCACTAAGGCCATAGGAACGGGTGTAATAACAACAGCACTAAAAAATGCACCGAATATGGTAGATAAAAACGATTTGGATGCGGCTATATTTTCAATGACAACTCTTAACAATTCTGCCTCAAAATGTATGATTTCCTCAGCCATACAAACAGCAACTGATGTAACCGGATTCGGACTATTGGGACACCTTCACAAAATGATGAAAACAAGTGGTCAATCTGCAATTATTTGGAATGATAAAATACCAATCTTAAACGGTACACGAGACTTAATTAAAAAAAATATTCATCCTGGCGGAACATCACATAATCTAGAATCCGTACAAAATTTTGTAGACTTTTCGTCAGATGTAACAACTTTTGATAAGAAATTATTAGCAGATCCACAAACCTCCGGAGGTATTTTAATGTCGGTCCCCGAAAACAAACTTACTAGTCTGTTAAAACTTCTGGAATCCGAAGGAGCACTGGTCAACCAGGTCATAGGTGAAGTGATCAAGAAAGCCGATTCTTCAATTTTGGTTAAAACTAGGAGTTGAAGTTTGGATCACTCTTAATCCAAACCTTTTTCAGTTCGTCCGTTGATAATTCTGATAAAGGTTTGTCATCAGCGAGTTTTTCTGCAGTAACAATCCTGTCTCTTAGCTGAGTAACAGTAGCCCTTAAAGCGGATTCAGGATCAATCCCTAACTGAATAATTTCGCTGACATCGTCCAAAAGCTTCAAACCTACCTGTTCTTCTTGAGTAATCCCGTCCATCGACCGAACGGCAGGATCATCGGGTATACCACACCGATTAGCACGCTTTTTGATCTCAGCAGCAAACGCCAATGCAGGCATAGACACGGGTAAACTGGCTACTATAGATCTATCTTGACCAGATGCACTTCGCTTAAATGATTCCCAATTATCTTCGACGTCTTCCGCTTTTTTTACGTTGAATGTATCTCGATTTTTTGAAAAAACATGTGGATGCCTTTTTATCATTTTACTAGTAATTTTCTCGCAAACAGTTTGTACGTCAAATTCTCTTGAAGCCTTTGCTATTTCAGAATGGAAAATCACTTGTAAGAGTATATCTCCCAATTCTTCCAATATAGCTTGTGAATCATTTTTTTCTATCGCTTCAAGTAATTCATACACTTCTTCCAAAATATTAGGCTTCAAGGATTTATGAGTTTGTTTGGCATCCCAAGGACAACCACCTGGGGACCTAAGTTTTTCTATAATGGAAACAAGTGATACAAAACTTTCTCCAATTTTTTTGTGAGGTGAGGTTAATTCATTCATAAAGTAAAAACTACCTATTTATTTTTGAAATAATTTTCTAATAGAAGTATGTTATTTATATGATAAAACTCAAGATTTTTTTTGTCTCGTTAGCGTGTGTCATTATACCGATCTCATTAGTAACATCGAATATTACATACCTAACAAATTCGGATTGGCTTTATAGCTATAACTGGTGGCGAAATGATATTGCTATAAATACAGGTTTGTCCATTGATCAATTAAACAATGGGTCAGAACAAATTAAAAACTATTTTATAAACGATCAAGAAAAACTTGACCTAATAATAAAAGATGATAAATCACAGCGGTCACTCTACAATGAACGGGAAATTTCTCACATGATTGACGTAAAGTACATTATGAAAACCGTATATATTAATGCCATTGTTTTTACATTTCTGCTGATATTGACGTTTATTAGTATTGTTTTTATCTTTCGTAGGGAATCATTCGATATTTTGACAACGTCTATCAAAATATCCTCATTTATATTTGGGTTATTTGTAATTATTTTGATCGTAGCATCTTTAACCGATTTCACGTGGCTCTTTACTCAATTCCATCTTATATCGTTTAGTAATGATCTCTGGATACTAGATCCTAGAACAGACTATTTAATAATGATGTTCCCGGAAAGATTTTTTTTGGAAACAACTTTGATGATTGGGTTTTTAACTTTAATAGAATATGCAGGATTGTACACTGGATCCCGTTTGTGTAAAATCCGTTTTAGTCATTGAGTTAAGCCAACTTCTCCCACTGTTCCAAAACTTTCGGTAATTCATTTACTGAGTTTATTGAGTAATTAGGATCTACAATGCCATAACGGTTATCATGCCCTTTGATCCAAGCTGTAAACATTCCTGCATTCGATGCCCCGCGTATATCCGTATGTAGATTGTCTCCAACATGTATAGCCTGTTGTGGCGCAACCTGCATTTTTTTTAATGTATTCAAAAATATTTCGATTTTAGGTTTAGCCAAACAGACCTCATTTGAAAAAGTAAGTGTGGTAAAAAGTTCAAAAATATTTTCGCGCATCAACCAAGTCTTGTAGGCTGACGGAGAAGTAAGTCCCGTATTGGAAATCAACCCTAAAACCAATCCGGAAGCTTCAAGTTTTTTAAGGGTTTCTAAACAACCATGGAAAACCTTGGGAGGTTGCTCCAGAAAAGCAGAATCAACCAATTTACATATCTTATCTACCGCCTCAAATCCGATCCGATCAGGCAAACCCGGAGACATAAGATTTAAAGCTCCATAAATTCTTTGATCAAAGGGGAAGTCTTCGCCGTTATTATGTTGATTATTTATTAAATCAGAAATTTCATTGTATGAATTTATAATATTTTCTATAGAAATATGTTCGTGATACTTAAGAAGTTGGTTGTAGGTTAATTCAGATTTAATACGATTTCTCTCCGTTGATTTTTGGGTGCTATCTAGTTCCCCAATTAGGGTTAACCACAAATCAAAAGTTATTCCTAAACGCATGTGTCAATCCAATAATAAACTGATAACTTCTGCATCATGAGGTAATCTTTCTCTACCTTTTAGTTCCGTCAATTCTATTACAAATAAATATGTATTAACCTTACCGCCTAATTTTGAAACAAGCTTGCTGGCAGCCAAAGCGGAACCTCCAGTCGCTAATAGATCATCCACTACTGCGATTTTCTGTCCTTTCTTTATCGAATCACCACGAACTTCTAATTTTGTCTTCCCGTATTCTAGAGAATAATCAATGCTTACTATTTCAGGGGGCAATTTACCTTCTTTCCTAAGAGGGATAAATGGAAGATTCAATTTATAAGCGACTGGTGCTCCGAAAATAAACCCTCGGGCGTCAATTGCACACAATGCATCTAAGTTTTTTTTGTACAAATTTTCACAAAAGTTGTCTACAATAAACGTAAAGGTCTCAGGCGATGCCAATAATGGAGTAATATCCCTAAAAAGAATTCCTGGCGAAGGGTAATCAGGAACAATTCTGATAAATGGTTTAAGGTTCACGTTCTAACCTCTTTTTTTGTAAAGTCTAATTAGTGATATTGTATAACTTGAAGAACACATTCCGTAAAATTTTCCTTCTTAAAAACTTAAACATTTTGATTAACACAAAAATCTACCAGACAAATAAAATTCACATGGAGCAGAGAAATTTATATTTCTAAAATTTCTATAAAAGGTTTTAGAAACCACCTCAATACAGAACTTGATTTATCACAGGGATTATCGATCTTCGTTGGCAAAAATGGACAGGGTAAAAGTAATTTGCTGGAGGCAATTTATATGCTTGCCATTGCAAAATCCTCCCGAACTTCAACAGAAATTGATTTGATAAATTGGCAAAAAGTTACCGAAGGGGGACACGTCCAGGTACTTGGAATCGGAAAAGAGAATGAGAAAACTATACAAGCTCAAATAGACTTCGACGTAGAATCAAAAAAGGATTCAAATAAACCAATGCCTGCATTAAGAAAGTCGCTCCGTGTAAATGGTTTGTCACGCATATCTTCAGATTTTGTTGGCAACATTAATATAGTATGTTTTGAGGTTAACGATATAGACATATTAACGGGTCCACCATCTAACAGGAGGAGATATATCGACATTCTCATTTCTCAAAGTGACAGTGGATACATAAAAACCCTCCAAAGATACAGAAACGTAATAAAACATCGAAATGTTTTGCTTAAATCCATCCGTGAAAATAAGTCTTCTGAATCTGAATTAGCCTTTTGGGATGATAGGTTAGTGTATGAGGGAAGCGCCATCATAAACGCTAGGAAAACAGCCATTTTTAAATTGTCCGAACATTTGATCCCCATACATTCTGATTTGTCTCAAAAACACCAGGTCGAAATTTCATATAAGCCACAAGTTTTCAAACAAAACGACCAATTGACTACAATATCTGACGTAAACCTCGATGAGATAAAAAAAATACTTTCAGTAAATTTAACAAAATTTAGAGTAAGAGAAATTTCTTACGGAATTTCTCTTACTGGTCCCCACAGAGATGATCTGGAAATCAAACTTAACAGTCAAATGGCAAACAAATATGCTTCACGGGGTCAATCTAGAATTATCACACTCGCGCTGAAACTTTCCGAAGCATCTCTTTTAAAAGAATTAAATAATCGTACTCCGATATTGGCTTTGGATGATATCCTCTCCGAATTAGATAAAAATACCCAAGGTTCTGTACTCAAAGCTATCGAAAATTACGAGCAAGTATTTATAACTGCTACGGATTTGGGTACCTTCGAACCCGAACATCTTTCAACAGCCGCTCTTTATACAGTAGTTGACGGTACAGTTTCCAAAAAATAAATGATGCTTACAATAAAAACCTAAACGTTGAAGTTTTTTTATATTGATACAGATTTAGTAGTTTCCTCACACCCAATACCATTACCCTTATTCGTAAAGGAATTATCCACTAACTTTTAGATCAGGGTATTAGATGTCAATCTATTTGGAAAAAGAAATAGCGGAGTATAAAACAATAAATCAGAAATCTTCTGATCTCCATAATTCTGCTAAGCAATTTATGCCTGGAGGCGACAGTAGGAATTCTATTTATTGGGATCCGTTTCCAATTTATTTATCAGACGGCCAAGGCTCCATAATAACCGACGTAGACGGCAACAAACGTGTAGATTTCATCAACAATATGACCACGTTGATTTTAGGGCATAGGCCAAAAGCAGTTGAAGAATCATTAATGAATCAAATAAAAAAAGGATTTTCGTTTCCAACCCCGTCTCCCCCGGTTGTAAGATGGGCGGAACTTATGTGTGAGCGTGTACCATCTATCGAAAAAATTAGATTTGTAAATTCTGGGACTGAGGCAACATTAAACGCTATAAGAGCCGCACGAGCATACACTGGCAAACAAAAACTGGCTAAATTTGAAGGTGCATATCATGGAAATCATGATGCAATCCAAATTAGCGTTACACCTCCACTAGATTTAGCTGGTCCTGCATCCTCACCGAATTCAGTAAGAGCATTTAAAGGAATTTCAAACAAGGCTGAAAATGACATTGTTATAATGCCATTCAACGACATTGAGGCTTCTTCGAAGATTATTGAAAAAAACGCTGGAGATTTAGCAGCCGTAATTGTAGAACCGGTTAACGGACAGTGCGGAATGATACCTGCCAAAAAAGCATTCCTTGAGGGTCTTAGATCACTAACAAAAAAACATAAAATAATATTGATCTTTGATGAAGTAATATCTTTTAGAGTCGCATACGGTGGAGCACAAGAATATTACAAAATTAAACCGGATTTGACAAGTTTTGGGAAGATAATTGGTGGTGGTATGCCAGTTGGTGCTTTCGGTGGTAGGGAAGATATAATGTCTCTGTGGAATCCTTCCGGGTCTGGTCCTACCGTTCAACATGCAGGAACATTTAACGGTAATCCAATGACGGCAGTAGCCGGTATAGCCACTTTGGAATCCTTAACAGAGGACATTTACGAAAATCTAAATAAAAAAGGTGAATACTTAAGAAAAACACTATCAATATTATTTAAGGAAATCGAAGCTCCCATGACCATTAGTGGTATTGCCTCTTTATTTGCGTTACAGTTCACTACTGAAGAAGTGTTTGATTACCGTACTTATGCAAAAAATAACAACACCTTAATGAAAACAATGTTTATAGGCCTATTAAATGAAGGATACCTGTTATCGAATCGGTGTGCAGGCAACATATCTGCAAGTCATTCTTATGAAGAAATTGATGGATTCATAGAAGCTATAAAAAATGTTTTGCACCGATCAGGTTACGGGTAAATTATCCCCTAATTCGAAGTAACACAAGTTTAACCAGCGCTTCAAAAATTATACCTGCCGAAAACTTAGATCTTCCAGCATTTCGTTTTTCAAAAACATAAGGGATTTCCACTATAGTGTGGCCGCGTCTGCTACATTTATAGGCCATCTCTACTTGAAAACCAAACCCATTTATCCTAAATTCTCTTAGATTTATTGTCTCCACCACAAACCTTTTATAAGCCTTAAAGCCCGATGTGGCATCCTTTATGTTTAATCCAAGTAGTTTTCTAATAAAATAATTCCCAAATTTACTGGTCAGGATCCTTGAAAATCCACATCTACTATCCATCATGCCCCCGTCAACATATCTCGATCCGGATACAACATCAGCGTGGACAAGACCTTTGACCAGATTTTTTACCCTTTCCGGCGGGTGAGATAAATCAGCGTCCATCTGGACAATATACTGGGCCCCGGATTGTAAAGCCGCAACAAAACCTTCTACATATGCCGACCCAATTCCCTTTTTTCTGTGCCTCTGAATTATTTTAAAATAATCCGTCGAGTCAGAGGCTATTTTCTGAAGCTTACTAAAGGTCCCGTCTGAAGACCCATCATCTATAACTACGAAACCAATGCCCTTGATCCCGGTCGCCCTCAGTCGATTTACGAGAGGTTCAATACTATCAACCTCATTATATGTTGGCACTACAATAACTGTATTTGGTACGTTCACTTAATGTCTGACTTATGTTTCCGAAATAAATACCGCACCCTAAGAGATATAACATCAAAAAACGCCTTAGTCCCGCTGGTAAATCTCACTTTGCTTCCACTACGGTGATGCCATTCTATGCCAACTTCTCCTACTGAAAAACCCAATTTATTAGCAATAAATATTGCTTCGACATCAAATGCGAAGCCTTTTAGTGATAGGAGAGGGAAAATTGCTTTAGAAGAATCAGCGCTAAACATTTTAAATCCACATTGAGTATCTTCAATTCCTCTAAACATAAAAAGTTTAACGAATATATTAAACAATCTTCCAAACATATGTCTTTGCCAAGGTTCGTTGTATCTTTTTGACGCTGGTAATTCTCTAGAACCCAAAGTTAAATCGTAATAAGGAATATGGTCTCGATCAGAAAAAAAACGCTCTATATTTGATATAGGCATAGATAAATCTGCGTCACACAAAAACCTCCACTCACCTTTCGCAAAAAGCATTCCTTTTTTTACTGCATCACCTTTACCTTGATTAGATGATGAAATACACATTTTGATATTATCATTTAGAAGTGCAATTTCGGATACTTTTTGCACCGTTTCATCTACAGAGCCATCATCAACTACAATTATTTCCCAAAACCAACTTTTTTTTTGTAAATAACTTACAATGGTCGACAAGCTGGTACTTATAGTAGAAGCCTCATTATATGCAGGAATAATTATGCTCAGGAAAACGTTTGGCAATTTCTTTACGTTACTGGCTATTACTAATCAGGTTTCTCTAGATTGAATGATTTGTGTAAACTCTGTACAGCTTGATCAACGGAATTTTTATCTATGATGGTAGTGATCCGGATTTCAGAAGTAGTTATCATGTCAATATTTATTCCTTCGTCTGCTAAAGTTTCAAACATTAGAGAAGCGTAACCCGGAGTATTCTGCATACCAGTACCAACTACGCTGATTTTGGCGAGTCCTCTGCCAGCTATAACATCATTAAATATAATATTATTTTGATTTTTCATTAATTGATAAGCTTGATCCAACACGGATTCGTCTACTGTAAAGGTAAAATCTGTGGTACCGTCTACGCTTGTATTTTGGACAATAACGTCGACACTAATTCCTGATTCCGACAAAGGTTTGAGTAATTCAGCAGCCACTCCAGGTCTATCCATTACACCTAATACTGAAATCTTACTTACATTTCTGTCAACAGCAATGCCCGTTACTGCCTTTCTCTCTTCCATAATTTTCGTATCTCCATGAATAAAAGTTCCATTGACTCGTGAAAAAGTTGAAGCAACGTATAAAGGCATATCATACAAAGCAGCGAGTTCAATAGATCTTGGGTTCATTTTTGCACCCAAAGAAGCCATTTCCAACATTTCTTCAAAATTAATCACATCCAATTTACGGGCCGCATCAGTGATTGCTGGATCGGTTGTATAAATACCTTGAACATCCGTGTATATTTCACATTGTTCGGCCTCCAAAGCCACGGCTACCGCTACCGCAGATGTATCAGATCCACCTCTTCCCAAAGTAGTCACTTCTCCTGTTTCGGAGCGCCCTTGAAACCCGGCTATAATCACTATTCTGCCAAACGCAAGTTCATTACGAATTCTATCTGGGTTTATATCGCGAATACGTGCCGCCCCATGTGATGAATCGGTGGTAATCCCCGCCTGGGTACCATTCAAACTAACAGCATCATACCCTTTTGATTTTAACGCTATCGCCATTAGTGTTGAACTAACTATCTCACCGGTGGAAAGGAGTATATCCATCTCTCTTGGATCTGGGATGTTTTTATCTGCTACCTCCCCAATTAGTGATACCAATTCATCGGTACTTTTACCCATCGCAGAAACGATGATTACCAACGAATTTCCTTCATCCTTTTTTTTAGCGATAAGGGATGAAACTTCCCGTATTTTCCGCGGACTGGATAAAGAACTACCTCCATATTTTTGGACGATTATTTTGTTAATCGAGACAGGTTTTTTCATGATTTTTTAATAACCGCCACTCCTTTATACGAAATTGGGACTGTAATGCATTCACCTTCAACCCGCGCCAGCCGGGCTGCTTCCGCCATTTCATATTCCACTGTTATCTCACGTCCATGCGTTAACCCCAATATAGTAGGTCCTGATCCAGAAAGAAACACTCCCAATGCACCCCCTTTTTTTGCTGCCCTAGTTATAGCCCTGTATCCCGGGATATTCGCAGATCGAAAAGGTTGGTGGATTTTATCTTCAATAGCTGTCTCTAATAAATTTAAATGATTATTGGAAAGAGAATTGACCAGCAATGCAACTCTTCCTAGGTTATATACGACGTCTGCTCTCGAAATGTGGTCCGGTAATGCAGCCCTAGACTGATGAGTATCAATATAAAATTTGGGAATAAACAAAACGGCATTTAAGTTTTTAGGCAGGTTAATGCAATCCGTAATCCAAGTATTACCGTCATGTACCCCTATTCTACATCCTCCATAAATTGCTGGAGCCACATTATCTGGATGACCTTCAATGTCAGCAGCTAAACGTAAAATAGTTTCGTTATCTAAGTTAGCACCACTCAATAGAGAACCGGCCAACAAACCTGATACTATTGCAGCAGAACTACTACCTAATCCGCGGGAATAAGGAATTTTATTAGTTGACTCATATGAAAATTTTGGTAATTCCTTCCCACTTTCTAAAAAGGCCGCTTCTACCCCAGTAACGATCAGATTTCTTGAATCCGAAGGAATATCACCATGTCCTTCGCCCTTGGTATCAATGTTAAAATCGCCCTCCGTCACCGTCAGTTCATTCCATAAATCTAACGCCATTCCAATACAATCAAAACCCGGTCCCAAATTAGCTGACGTTGCAGGGACTATAACAGTTACTGATTTCACTTAATAAAACCTTTGAATTATTTTACGTTCTTCAAACACTAATAAAAAATTATATTTATCAAAAGCAACGTTGACTACTTCCCAAAAGGAATTTCAGCTATGATTGAACTTCAAGAAACGAATCAAAATTTTTGATTCTACCCGTAATTTTAACACCCCGTTTTTTAATTACATCATTAGAACTTGAAAGCTATCATTTTTAAAAACATCTTCCGAAAGACTATAAGAAGTCCGATGTTAGTACCCTATGATTGTAAAATATCGTACGTATAACATGAATAGTTCGGGGAGTAGCGCAGCTCGGTAGCGCGCTTCGTTCGGGACGAAGAGGTCCCGGGTTCAAATCCCGGCTCCCCGACCACTGTAGGACCTAATTATCCAAATAGAAACATTAAAATAACCTTATTAGTGTAAGATTTCTTCGCCAAAATGACTTGATAACCTTGAGGGTAAATATTGAAATGGAATGAGGATGCTCACCAAACAATTCAGTTGTAAGCAGGTACCCACTTATTTTTATGGAGGCTAAGATTAATGTATCGCTCAAAACCGCAGATAATCGCTTTAATTCTTATAACAATAATTTCCGCAGTCATGATGACGTCTTGTTCATCTGAAACAGAAATTTCGGAAAAAAATGAAGAGCAAGCTGTTAATCAGTTAAAGTTTGGATTGATACTTGTTGGACCAAAAAATGATCGTGGTTGGTCGCAAGCTCATTACGAAGGCGGGCAATACGTAGAAAATAAACTGAATGGCGAAATGATAGTTATCGACAAAGTTAATCCCGCAGATTCCCCAAATTTAACCGTAGAACAAGTAGCATCTGACATGATCGAACAAGGGGCCAAACTCATTTTCGCAACGTCTGACGATATGAAAGATGGTATTTTAGCTGCAGCGAAAGCAAATCCTGACACTCCTATGATTTGGTCATCCGGGGATAGTGCTTGGTCTGATGGAGAATCGTACCGAGATGATCTAAATAATCTCGGTAATATTATGGGTAAAATGGAATATGGCAAGATGATCGCTGGTTGCTCAGCAGCTTTAAAAAGTAAAAGTGGGAACATTTCATTCCTAGGACCATTGATTAACGACGAAACTCGTCGCCTTGCAAACGCTGCGTACCTTGGAGCTCAGCACTGTTGGACCAAAATAAGGAACGAATCACTCAACGACCTTTCATTTAAGGTAACTTGGATAGGCTTCTGGTTTCATATACCCGGTGTGACTTTAGACCCAACCCAGGTAGTCAATGAATTCTTTGATTCAGGCTCGGATGTAGTGATTTCAAGTATAGACACAACAGAAGCTTTGGTCGTTGCAGGTCAACGGGCAGCAAATGGAGAGAATGTGTGGGCCTTACCATATGACTTTGAAGGGTCGTGTGAGCAAGCACCTGACGTCTGCTTAGGGGTACCTTATTTCAACTGGGGTCCGGCCTATTTAGAAATAGCAAAATCGGTTTCCGATGATTCTTTCAGCCCTACTTGGAGTTGGATAGGACCATCATGGGAAAACATTAACGACCATGATAAATCTATGATCGGATTCGTAAAAGGCAAAGGACTGGAATCTAACGAAAAAGAATCTATTGACGAATTTATAGATGCCCTAGCAAGTGATAAGTTAAATCTTTTTAGTGGTCCACTGAATTTTCAGGACGGTTCTGTTTATTTGAAAGAAGGAGAAACAGCTACAGACCATCAGATTTGGTACACAAAACAACTGTTGGAAGGAATTGATGGCGCCAGTTCAGTAGAATAGTGGGGGTAGGTTTTCACCTTCAGAAGTTGTACAAATATTTTAGCTATAAAAACGGCACGTATTTTATTCGTTTTATAAATGTCCATAGAATTTTCAGGCATAACAAAAATTTATGGTGACGTAACTGCAAATGACGATATATCTTTCATTATCGAATCAGGTACTATCCACGCCATCTTAGGAGAAAATGGTGCAGGTAAAACGACTCTGATAAAAATATTAACGGGACAACTAGAGGCCGACAGTGGGAAAATAATTATTGATGGCGACGAAATAAAAAATAACGCCTTTTTAACTAAGCGTAATCGAGTTGGTGTTCTGGGACAAGATCCACTGGATTTTAAAAATTTCACTGTTCGAGAAAGTTTTTTTGCCGGCTTAGGCAAAGATAAGTACTGGATTAATAATAAAAATACAGATGCTTCCATAATTAATCATGCAAGTAATTATGGGTTCGTTATAAATCCCGAAACAAAAATTTCAGATTTATCTATTGGAAAAAGGCAGGAATTGGAATTTTTGCGCCTGTTGTACAACGAAACACAAATTATTGTTTTGGATGAGCCGACTAGTGGGCTAACGGATGATCAAAAAATGTCTATAAATCTTGCTACGAAAGAAGCAGTAAAAAATGGTGCTACGGTAATTATTGTTTCCCATAAATTGATGGAGGTAATAGAAAATTGTGACCGGGCAACGATTCTAAAATCAGGAAAGTTTGCCGGAACTTTTGATATGCCTTGTGATCCAAATTTATTAACAAAAGCAATGTTTCAAAATTTAAGCAGAGGTCCTCAAGTTAAATCCAAGCACCATTTGAATAATGAGAATATCAGAATTGACATTCCAGATTATTTCTTTACAAAGAACACACATAAGAACCACAACGAACCCATCAACCTTCAAAAAGGATCGATTGTTGCAATAGCCGGTCTTCAAGGATCAGGAACAGAAGAATTTATTAGGAGTTGTTTTGAAGAATCGAACAACTATCCTAAGATTAAATTATTTCAAAAAAAAACTAGGGAAATTCAGAAGTTCCAAAAAGCATATGTTCCATCCGATCGGATTGAAAAAGGTCTTTTCAAAGACGTAACTATCTTAGAACACTTTGCCATTCTTTACTATAAGAACAAACCTTTTGTCAATTGGAAATCCCTTTCAAAAAAAGCCGAAAAACACCTCACAAAATTAAGAGTTAAGGGTAATCTGAACAATTACCCAACTGATCTTTCGGGAGGAAATCAACAAAGGTTAATGTTATCCATGCTACCAAATCAAAGTTCACTTTTATTACTCGAAGATCCAACCCGCGGATTGGATATACAATCAGCATTAGACCTATGGAACATAATCATGGAACGAGTTCAGACGGATATTTTAGTAGTGTTTAATTCAAGCGATACCGATGAGATAGAAAAATATGCAGATTACATAGTTTGCTTTTATGATGGAAAAATCCGTTGCCATCATCCACAGTCTTCAAATGATGGAAAAAACTTCATAAACCATATTTCAGGTCTAATAGAATCTAAGTGATCGAAAGAAAAAATTCCACAATAATTAGATTTTTATCTTATTTGATAACTCTAATTATTATCCTAACAATTGTGGTGGTATTTTTGTCCATGTTAAATGACAACCCATTCAATGTCATAATATCGATTGGTGAAGGTGCATTTGGATCATTTGCTAGGACCTATCGGACGTTACTGATTTTCGTCCCGATTGCCCTTTCATGTGCCGCTTTATCTGTAACATTCCGATCAGGAATGTGGAATATAGGAATTGAGGGACAAATAATACTTGGGGCTATTGGAGCCTCCATGATAGCCAGGTCAATTATTGGGGAATCACAACTTTCCCCCCTTGTTTCACTATCAGCAGGGGTACTGTTTGGGGCTATTTGGGGATTGATCAGTGGCATACTACGGACAACTTCAAATGTTCATGAAATATTTGCTGGGTTAGGTTTGAATTTCGTTGGGGCCGGATTAGTGATTTACCTAATAATTGGTCCATGGAAAAGAATTGGAGTAGCATCGACAAGCGGTACAGATATTTTTCCACAAACAGCTTGGTTGCCTGACATAGGCAACGGATTGCCTTTACCGGCATTATTAATTGTTGGCGTACTTTACCTTTTTCTTTATGGAATGCTTCGTTGGAGTGTCTTCGGAACAATACTTAAAGCTATGGGTTCAAACCCTTATGCAGCTCCTAGATATTACATTAATGCCGATAAATATATAATTTATTCCTTCGGTTTGGCAGGTGCAATAGCAGGGTTAGCTGGAGGAATTCAGGCAATATCGTTTTATCACAAACTGGTTCCATCCATCTCCGGAGGATTTGGATTCTTAGGAATTCTAATAGTACTAGCTTCATCACAAAAATTACATACAAGTCTAATTGTTTCTTTTTTGTTTTCAGGAATGATTAGCGCTGGTCCACTGTTACAAATAGAATATGATATACATTCCAGCGTACCTTGGCTCTTACAGGCCTTTGTTATAGCAGCGTGGGTCTTTATAAGTTACAGCTCTTTACACATAAAATCCGCCTATTTTATAAGAGGTTTAACAAATAAATTCACAACTAATTTACTTGGATTAATCAAATGATGTTGGAAAATTCAGTTGCAACAATAATTTCTCTTTCATGCCCACTTATTCTCATGGTTATTGGTGAAACAATTTCAGAAAGAGTAGGTGTAATCAATCTATCAATGGAAGGGTCGGTTATGCTTGCCGCAATGCTAGGGTTCGCTGTATCTGTAATGACAGGCAGTGTACTCCTAGGCTTTATATGCGCCTTGCTTTGCGGAAGTACAATTTCAGCAATCATAGCTTTATTTGATGTTAAATTTGGTATGAACCAAATAGTGGTAGGGTTTATTCTTTCTATGATTTGTATCAACTTAAGTAATTTTTTGGGTCAATCTTACGTTAACATTCCTGGTCCGAGGATTCCTTCTATTAATTTTGGAATAATGAATGAGATACCATTTTTAGGAAAAATTATTTTTTCTCAAAACATATTAGTGATTTTCTCATTCCTTTCTATTTTTATCTCTTGGTTCTTTCTTTTTAGAACCTCTGCTGGATTACTACTACGATCCATAGGAGAAAATCCTGAAGCTGCAAAAATCAGAGGGGTTAATGTAAATTTCTATAGGTTTTTATACGTTACTGTAGGCGGGGCATTCATAGGATTGGGAGGTGCTGCTTTTTCTTTACACGCTAAATATGGATGGTCCGATAGCCACACAGCAAATTTCGGATGGATCGCGTTAGCTATTGTTATTTTCGGAGGATGGAATCCTGTGAGAGCGTCTATTGGTGCTCTGGCATTTGGGGCATTACAGATTATTGCCATGAGGCTCCAAGATGTTTTTATCGAATTAGCGCAAGTGCTACCTCTAATTCCATTTCCTACAATGATCATCATGTTAATCCTGTTTAATAGAATAGGAAGTTCGAGCGGTAATTGGATACCTAGTACAATAAAAAACTCAATAATCGGATTACAACCATCAGCATAGGTAGATCTATTAAAAGGTAGTAAATTGCATAATCACGTTTGCTTCAAACATAATTCTAAAATAACTCCGATAAGACATTATAAAGAAATAAAAAAAGCCATCTCGGTTTTAGCTAAAGAAATTAATAACGATTTTCTATCAGAAAAATATGTTAACTTAGTTCCTCTTCTCACGGGATCAATGATTTTCGCAGCTGATTTAATACGTGAACTTGAATGCCTTTCCAGCGGTAAATGGATTGTCAACCCTGTAATTACTACCGCCTATGGATCAAGATACAACGAGAGCATTCCAGAAATGACATCATCATCAGATTTTTCAGACAAAATAAAACACGATTGTAAATCAATTATCCTTGATGATCTTGCAGATACGGGGCAAACACTCGAACTTGTACAGAAGAATATAAGCTCCATAACAAAAAATGAGGTTCTAATAGCAGTTCTAGTTGATAAAAAGGTTTTTAGAACAGTCAATGTACCGATTAAATATCGGTGTTTCGATTATGACGGTAGTGATTGGTTGGTTGGTTTTGGAATGGATGCAGAAGGATTTTATAGAGGAGCGAAATGTATAGGTTCAATTCCGGTACCAAAACTTGTTACATGATTCCCTTTACTAAAATCTCATTTACTGGTCTATTTTATTACCATCAGAATCCAATAGTGAAAAAATGCCCTTGTTAATCGGGTAGATAACTGAACAAACATCACATAGCAGATTTCCGTTAATCACATCCCCAGATTTACTTTCTTCAAAAATTTCCATGTCCACGGGACCTAGACACTTCGGGCAAGCCAAAACATTCAGTATATTCTTTTTCATGTTTTCACTTTTCTAATTTCAACATGAGCTAAGATTTTACTTGTTGTTTTAGGACATTTTGGTAGGCAGATAAGGCAGCTACTGCTCCCTGCGAAGCTGCGGTTATAGTTTGTTTTAACTCACTTCCGTCAGTTAAATCACCAGCGGCGTATATTCCAATCCTAGAAGTTCTCTGATGTTTATCTACATGAACTTCTCCGGTTTTATCATTTATTGCTAGTTCAAGTTGGTTAGGAATATCTAACCTAGGATCTGCGCCTGCTTCTACAAATAACCCATCGAGAGTAATACTGTCTCTTTTTTTAAAATCTCTGTCGAGTTGAACACCCATCAATCCTTTGTTTTCGTCACCTAAAAGCCCTGTTATATTTGTCTCTAAGAGGATTTTCACATTTTTTGTTGAGTATAAAATCTCCAGTAACATAGGCTCTGGTCTAAAAAATTTATCCCCTCTGTATATCAAATACACAGTTTTTGCATATTTTGACAAAAGTATTGCACCTTCAACGGCGGCGTTGCCACCTCCAACAACCGCCACTGATTCCTTACCACGATACAGAGGAGCGTCACAAGTTGAACAATAAGAAACTCCTTTTCCCATCCATTCTTCTTCATTGTTTAATCCTAACTTGCGTCTCTCTCTACCCATCGCTAGTATGACTGAAGTTGTTTCATAAAGGGTCCCGTTTTCTAAAATACAATCGAAACCGCCATTAATATTGTTTTTAACAAATTTAAGATCTGAACTCACTATTTCAGTTCCGAGATTCTCCACTTGCTCCTTAAACTTCATCATTAAATCAAAACCATCGATATCCGGTTGTCCTGGATAGTTTTCTATTAAACCCCCAATTGCCGTTTCACCACCAAACAGTTCCCCGACTACAGCCGTTTTCATTTGATAACGAACAGAATATAATCCCGCAGAAAAAGCCGCAGCACCCTGTCCAGCTATCAAAACATCGATGTTTGTTGGCTTATTCATTAACACACCTTAATAACAAATTTATTGAATCTTTGAGTTTATTCAACCAAAAACTGGATATTAACGTCCTGCAATAAAATTGGTTAACGTTGCTATACTCAGCGAATACATATCCTAATTATTGCTTATGTTCGTTAATAATAATAAAAAAGTAATAGAGAAAACACTATGAAATCTCCTTTTAATATTCATGATAATGGCACAATCACACTTCCTGAAGGTTTTTCCGCAGGTGCAACTTTCGCCGGTATAAAAACCCCGGGAAAAGATAAAAAGGATATAGGTTTATTATTTTCCAGTACTCCCTGTACTGTGGCTGGAACCTATACACAAAATAGTGTTCGCTCTCCATCTGTAACTTTATGTAAAGAGCTAGTAGATAGTAAATCTGATTTCCGTGGATTAGTAGTCAATTCTGGATGCGCTAATTGCGCCGTAGGTGAACAGGGTTATTTGGATGCAACAGAAACTACGAAAATTGCAGCTGAATACGTTGGGGTCAACCCTAACGAAATATTAATAGCCTCGACAGGGGTGATAGGTGTCGAGCTACCCATGGCATTGATTAGAGAATATGTTCCAAAAATAAACTTGGATGAAAATGGTGGTAACGACTTCGCTAAATCAATTTTAACCACCGATACTCGAACAAAACAGATAGCAGTTTCCTTTGAAGTTGAAGGGAAGAAAGTTGTTGTAGGAGGTGTAAGTAAAGGTTCAGGCATGATTCACCCTAACATGGCGACTATGCTGGCATTTTTAACTACTGACGCAAACGTATCTCAACATTTACTACAAAACATTTTATCCCAATCAGTTAGTAAGTCTTTTAATCAAATCGATGTTGATGGAGACCAAAGTACAAATGATACGGTCCTTATTTTCTCGAACGGTAATTCGGATGTTTCAATAACACCTGAAAGCCCCCATTTTGACGTTTTCCAGAGAGCCATTTCTTTCGTTTGTACTTACTTAGCCAAAGAGATAGCCAAAGATGGCGAAGGAGCTTCCAAGCTTATAGAAGTTACTGTGGAAAAAGCAAAATCCGAAAGTGATGCCCTGGTAGCGTCAAAATCTGTAGCGGGCTCCTTACTCGTGAAGACAGCTGTTTATGGCAGAGATCCAAATTGGGGACGAATAATGATGGCCGTTGGAAAAACAGGGATTCCACTAAATGAATCAAAAATTGATATATACATTAATGAAATTCAGATAGTTTCCGAAGGAAAAGCAATTTCATACAACGTTAATAGCATTGTCGCTGCACTCGGAAAAAAAGAAGTCGGCATAAAAATTTCTCTAAATATCGGTGATGGCTTTGGCCAAGCTTGGGGAAGTGATTTAACTGAAGAATATGTGGTTTTTAATTCGGCCTATACAACTTAATTGAATAGCAATATTGAAAACAAAATTTAGAGCTTACTTAAAGTTATCCATACATGAGTTTTAAATCAAAAGACCTCTCAAACAAAATAATCGTAGTGAAAATCGGAGGTAGTACCCTGGGCGAAGGCGATAGCACCGTACCAGATATTATTTCCATTAAAAAATCTGATTTTAAACCTGTGGTCGTGCACGGAGGAGGTAAAACTATTACTGAATGGGCGGCCAAACAGGGTTTGCTACCAGAGTTTGTAAATGGTTTGCGTCGAACTAACAAGGAAACATTGGACATCGCCATTGCTGTCCTTACCGGACTTGTAAATTCGCAAATAGTTGCAGAATTTCAAGTTCTTGGGGGAAACGCTTTAGGTGTATCAGGCTTAGATGGAGGCATATTGAAAGCGGAAATAGAAAATCCTGATTTAGGATATGTTGGTCGAATTATAAACACTAACATAAGACCCATAGAACAATTATTGGAATCTGATTTAATACCAGTCATAGCACCTGCTGCCCTTCATACAAACCCAAGAACCTCTCTAGAAAATGCCATTTTGAACATAAATGGTGATGCAGCGGCTGGTCATATAGCAAAATCATTGAACGCCCAAATGCTTATATTTCAAACGGATGTTCCGGGTGTTATGGACGCAAGAAAACGAATCATACCTCACATGACAATAACACAGGCAAAAGATTTAATTGAAAGTGGGATAGCTATCGGGGGTATGATACCTAAAATCGAAGCATGTATAACCGCTGCAACTTCCATAGGATCTGGTCATATTATTGATGGAAGAAGCACAGGGGCATTAATGGATTGTATAAACGGAAAAAAAGTTGGTACAAAAATATCATATTGAAACGATATGATATTGAATACCAAATTCATAATATTGTTTTTTATAGTGACGAAGAAATATTTAGTATATAGTGGCACTTATATTTGTACTAATTCTAATACCAAACTTTAATTTTTAACCAACTATAGGATTTTGATAATGACAACAACTTCTGAATACAAAGAACTTGAATCCAAATACTACATGCAAGTCGTCAAACGCTTCCCTCCAGTTTTAATTAGGGGGTCGGGAACCACGGTTTACGATAATGATAATAAATCCTATCTGGATTTCACAGCAGGGTGGGCCGTGCTGAATATTGGACATTCGCATGACGCTGTCACAAAAGCAATTAAAGATCAGGCCAGTAAAATTTTACAAATGTCAAATCTTTACTACACAACTCCACAATTACCCCTAGCAGAAATTATCGTAGAAAATTCGTCAATCGACCGAATTTTCTTTTGTAATTCAGGAGCAGAAGCAAATGAGGGCGCTTCCAAGCTAGCAAAAAAATGGGGAAAGTTAAACCTGAACGGTGCTTACGAAATTATCACAGCTTTAAACTCCTTCCACGGAAGAACCCAAGCTATGATGGCAGCAACTGGACAACCTCACTATCAGGACAATTGGAAACCTCTGATGCCGGGGTTCATTAATGTCCCTTACAATGATCTCGAAGCAATAAAGAATGCCTATACAACAAATAAAACCTGTGCGGTTTTGCTAGAACCTGTTCAGGGCGAAGGAGGAGTAAACGTACCATCCGAGAACTACCTTAAATCTGTTTTGGATTTCTGCCGCGAAAAAAATATACTGTTTATGCTGGACGAAGTTCAAACAGGAATGGGTCGACTTGGTACTTTATTTGGATACCAAAGATTTGATGGTGTCGAACCTGACGTAATGACTTTAGGAAAAGCTCTGGGTGCTGGAGCTCCATTAGGAGCATTTGCTTCAAAGGATTTTTGTTCAGTTTTGGAACCAGGAGATCACGGTTCTACTTTTGGTGGGAATGCTCTTTCAACAGCTGCAGGGGCAGCAGCAGCTAAGTTTATTGTAGAGAATAACGTACCCGAACTTGCCTCTACAGGTGGAGCCTACTTGACCGCAAAGTTAGCACAATTAGCTGAAAAGTATTCCTTCATATCTGATATACGGGGCCTCGGACTACTAATAGGTGTCGAAATGGCAAAAGAAATAGCGGCACCGACGGTACAAGAATGTTTGGATAATGGCTTACTAATCAACGCCGTCAGACCCAATATGTTGAGATTTATGCCACCCTTAAACGTAACAGAAAAAGAAATCGATGAAGCCGTACAAATCCTAGATACATCTCTCGCAAATACTTCAAAATAGGTTAAAAATCTTATTAATACTCTAAAAATACATATACAGATAGCTTTAGGAATTTGTTATGGCTAGAGATAAATGTGTTCTTGCATATAGTGGGGGCATGGACTCAACGATATCTATTGTGTGGATAAAGGAACAGTATGATTTGGATGTAGTCACCCTAACAGTAGATCTTGGAGGTGGTCCTGAATTAGAAGGAGTGGAAGATCGTGCAAAATCTGCGGGAGCTGTAGATTCTTTAATTTGGGATGTGCGACGTGAATTCGTTGATAATTATGTTTTTAAAAGTCTGAAGGCTGGAGCAATGTACGAGGATGTATATCCTCTTTCTACAGCCTTGGGACGTCCGTTAATGGCAAAAAAACTAGTTGAAGCAGCCAAAAAAGTTGGAGCTTCATCGGTTGCTCATGGGTGTACCGGTAAAGGTAACGACCAAGTACGATTTGACTCTGGCATAATGAGTCTTTCTGCCCACGGGCAACCTATAAAAATTATCGCTCCAGCGAGAGAATGGGGTATGTCTCGCGACGAAGAAAAACTATACGCTAAAAAAGCGGGATTTGAACTGAGAAACATTGGTGAAACTCAGCGGGTTTACTCAATAGACCGAAATTTATGGGGGCAAGCCATTGAGGGGGAGGATTTAGAGGACACATGGGTGCCTCCTCCCGAAGACGCATATTCTTGGACTAATCCCATTGGCAAAACACCTGATTCACCCGAAGAAGTAGTGATCGGTTTTATTTCCGGAACCCCTATATCCTTAAACGGACACGAAGTTAGCGGTTTATCCTTGATTGAGGAATTAAACAGAGTATCTGGTCTTCATGGAATAGGCCGTATCGATCATCTAGAAAATCGTCTCGTTGGAATAAAATCAAGAGAGGTTTATGAAAATCCCGGAGCAGTCGTTTTACATAAAGCTTTGAAAGCATTGGAAACATCCTGTCTATCAAGAGAGCAACAAAGAGTGAAACAAAATCTTTCACAAGTTTATTCAGATCTTGTCTATGACGGCAGATGGTTTACCCAACTTCGTTCCAATATCGACACTTTTATGGAAGACGTTTCGAGTTATACCACAGGAGAAGTAAAACTAAGATTATTCAAAGCTTCAGCTACAGTTGTTGGAATTAAATCTGACTATTCTTTATACGATTTTGAACTAGCAACCTATTCGAGCGAAGATAATTTTGACCACACCGCAGCGACAGGGTTCATTGATATATACTCACTCCCCGCTCGCATACAAGCTAGGAAACAAACATTTAGAGATGCTAAATAATGATTCAAAACATACAAGACCTTAAAAACTGTCAGAGAAACCATGCCTGAAGAATATAAGGATCCCGCTTCTTCCGCGCGAGGATCAAAATTGGCGAGCAATTTCACAGTTTCACTAACATTTGATCGTCGACTTTATAAACATGAAATAAAAACTTCAATAGCTCATGCCAAAATGCTTGGCGCGGAAAACATAATTCCCCTTGAAGATTCCAAAAAAATCATCAGTGGTCTCAAAATAATCGAATCAGAAATTAAATCTGGGAAATTCGTCTGGAAAGAAGATCTTGAAGATATACACATGAACGTCGAATCAAGATTGTACGAGTTAATCGGAGACAACGCTGGTAAATTGCATACTGGAAGATCAAGGAACGATCAAATAGCGACCGATGTAAGATTATGGGTAAAGGATGCATGTGTAGACCTAGTCAAAGAATGTAAGAATCTCCAGCTTTCGTTAATTGAACTTGCAGAAAATAACATAAAAACCGTTCTTCCTGGGTACACCCATCTTCAAAGGGGACAGCCTATATTACTCGCTCACCATTTCCTCGCGTATTTTGAAATGATTAATCGTGATATACAACGATTACAACAAGTTTATAAAGCATCTGACATAATGCCGTTGGGTTCGGGAGCAATATCTGGAGTCTCATATCCTATTAACAGAAAAATGGTTGCTACAGAATTGAAATTCTCTAAAATATCGAGTAATTCCGTCGACGCTGTTTCTGATAGAGATTTTATAGTGGAATTTCTTTCTTCAACTTCGATATGCATGACGCATCTCTCAAAGTTGTCTGAGGAACTCATTATTTGGTCAACTGAAGAATTCGGATTTGTTACCCTATCAGAACAATTTACGTCTGGGTCAAGTATTATGCCACAAAAACGTAATCCAGACTTCTCAGAGTTGATACGTGGTAAAACAGGCAGGGTCTACGGAGCACTATTTGGAATTTTAACGATTTTAAAGGGCCTGCCCTTGGCATATAACCGTGATTTACAAGAAGATAAAGAAGGACTTTTTGACGCCTTCGACACAACTTTATCTTGCATTAGAACAGCAAATGGCATCATTTCAACTATGGAAATAAATACTAACGCAATTGAGAAGGCTATGAAAAGTGGATTCATTTTAGCTACAGATATTGCCGATTACCTAACAAATAAAGGTTTACCTTTCCGTCAAGCACATATTATTATGTCTAGTCTGTCTGAACACTGCAGAAACCAAGGCAAAAATTTATCGAGTTTAACGGTGGAAGAATTCAGATCGATCTCTCCTTATTTCGACACATCCGTAAAAGATATATCTGTTGATTCTTCCATTAAGTCTCGTGATATAAAAGGCGGGACGGCACCTAATCGCGTTGTAGATGAACTAAAGGCAGCAAAAGTTGCTATATCAGAAACTTGGCCTTAACAAAAAAAAACGACAAACATGACTTCTCTTAAAATATCAGCGTCACTATTGGCTTCAGATTTTACTCAATTAGGATCTGACATTGGAGAAATAGAATCTTCGGAGGCAAATGAATTACATTTTGATGTAATGGACGGTCAATTTGTGCCCAATATAACAATAGGCATACCGATATTAGAATCCATAAGACCTATCACAAAACTACCAATAGATTTACACATGATGGTGGTAAATCCCGAAAATCATATCGAAGCCTTCAGTAAAGCCGGTGGAAACATCTTCACATTCCATGCAGAGGCGTGTGAAAACATCCACAAAACCATAAATTCCATAAGAAAGACTTCAATGTCTGTAGGAATATCAATTAAACCAGAAACACCTGTCGAAATAATATATGATTTCATTGATTACGTAGACCGAATTTTGGTTATGACAGTTCAACCCGGATTTGGAGGTCAACAATTTATGCCCGAAACCCTTCCAAAAATAAAAAAAATAGCTGAGTTGATATCCAAAAATAAACGACACATTGACTTAGCCGTCGACGGAGGAATAAAAAAGGGGACAGTCGAATTGGCAATCAAAGCCGGAGCGACGACACTAATATCTGGAACAGGACTATTCGGACACAAAAATGGTGTGGGAGCCGGAATTAGCGATTTTTTTCAATATATAGAATCAAGTAAATCCAACTGATACTCTATCCACCGGCCATACAATTGATAGTCGGACTTTAGCTCCACTGGGAGAGCGCCTGGTTTGCAAAATAGAAGCCTCCGTGGATTTTCTGGATTGGACAGACGGCTATTGTCAATTGAAAGAATTATTAAACATCCGAGCAACTACTTAATAAAAATACCTTTTTTATCCAGAGTACGCATCTCTCTTACCGTCAATCTTACTTTTACGCGCTCTCCGTCGATTTCAACCCAACGGTTTTGAAAATTAGGTTTGGATATCTTTTGGGTAGCATTTAATGCGTGTGACCTATTATGTCCAAATAGAGGTTTTCTTTCTGGACCCAGACCAAGTTTCTTACGTATTTTATCTGATTTAGCCATTTATTTTTTTACATTACCATTTGCTTTGTACCGACTATTAGGATAGGAAATTCCAGTATATTATTATCAGCACACCATTAAAACTAACACGCCGAAGAAAAACTCACAATGATTGTCAAACACGAAAATATCAAATAACTTATTCCAAACATAAATGACTACAAAAAAATCGTTAAATTCTACTGAACCAAATGGGCAACTGTTATTTGAATTAATTCGAGCAGGGACAAATGCGGTAAAAAAAAATAAAGATAAAATAAACGCCCTGAATGTATTCCCCGTTCCAGACGGTGACACGGGAACTAATATGGCATTAACGCTGCAATCAGTAATCGACGATATTGGTAGTAATGTAGAACTTGACGCAGGGAAGTGTTCAAAGCAAATGGCATATTTTGCTCTGATGGGGGCAAGAGGCAACTCAGGATTAATACTCTCTCAACTTTTTAAAGGTTTATCCGAATCAATGAAAGATAAACACGTATTCACATCAGCGGATTTAGCTGAAGCGTTACATATAGCGTCGGAGAATTCGTACAAGGCTATACCAGAACCAAAAGAAGGAACAATGCTCACCGTTTATACGGAATGTGCTCTCGCGGCAAAAAAAGCATCAAACCAAAATAGCGATTTGGCTCATGTGCTTGAAACTGTGACCAAACAAGCTATTGAAACTGTAAAAAAAACACCCGAAATGTTAAAAGTATTAGCTGACGCAGACGTGGTAGATTCTGGAGGATACGGTATAGCGGTTTTATTGTCAGGCGCTGTTGATTACCTAACCAACAATAGTGATGGTTCAATTGATATCGAAATTCCTAGTACCTCAACATCAAATTTATTACGAGTTAAGGGTGATTTTTTGGATGACATAAGGGAAGAAATTTGGGGTTACTGTACAGTATTTGCAATTAAAGGGGACGGTCTAAATGTAACCAATATCAGAAAATATGTTTCAAATTTAGGGAAATCTACCGTCGTTGCCGGAGATGATACTTTGGTTAAAATACATTCACATATGGAGGATCCAGGACCTTTAATTTCATATGGGTCCACATTGGGTATATTATCAAACATTGATATTAAAAATATGGACGAACAGACAGGTGATTGGGTACAGGAACAACAAAAAGACCTAGTCCCTGATTCAAACAACATAAAGACTAATATATCTATCGTGGCAGTGGTAAGTGGTGCCGGGTTAATCAATCTTATGAATAGTCTTACAGATAATAGTACGTATGTTGTAGATGGGGATCATACAAAAAACCCGTCTGTTCAAGAATTACTAACCGCCGTCGAAAATACAGAAACCAAAAATGTAATAATACTTCCAAACAATAAAAACATTCTAAACACGGCAATCCAAGTTAAAATTTTATCTGAAAAAAAAATTGAAATTGTACCTACTTTGTCGGTCCAATCGGGAATAAGTTGTTTGTTCGTCTTCGATAAAAGTTGTGGATTAGAAGAAAATACGACAAATATGAAAAACGTTTTATCTGATATAAAAACAGGCTATATCTACCGGGTAAACAAAAGTATCAAAAACAAAAAGGTTTCTGCTGGACGGTATGTAGGAACATTGGGAGAGACGATATTAGTAACTGGCGCAACACCGGAAAACACCCTAGTTGAACTATTAAAAACAGAATGTGGAAAAGGGTCTATTGCAACAATTTACGTTGGCAATAAAACAAATGTGGTGAAAATAAACGAACTGAATGACCTTTTAACTGAAACTCTGGATAACTTAGATTTTGAGATCATTGTTGGAGGACAACCAAATTACGACTACCTTATCGGTATAGAATAACGTATATAAAATGTTCACACTATAAGAAAGGTTATCCATATGAAAATTGCCATTGTGACAGATAGCACATCTGACTTGTCAGAGGAAATTGCAAAACAATACGGAATCACCATAGTACCACTCAACGTTCATTTTGGGCTTGAAACCTACCAAGATGGAATAACTATAAAATCAGATGAATTTTACGAACGATTGATCTCAGGTAACGAACTACCTACCACATCAGCTCCATCACCAGGTTTATTTACCCAAACATATGAAAAATTATCCAAAAACCACGATGGTATTATTTCAATACATGTTTCATCCAAACTCAGCGCAACATTCAGCGCGGCTCTAGAGGGATCAAATGGTATAAAAATTCCCGTCCAAGTAATTGATTCGGAAACTTCATCTGCCGCGTTATCATTAATTGTTATCGGTGTCGCTGAAGCAGTTAAATCAAACATTAATATGGATAAAGCCAAATCTATTTCCGAGTCATTAATAAAAAGAACAAAGATCTTTTTCACCTTGGATACTTTAGAGTATCTTATAAAGGGTGGGAGAATAGGTAAAGCACAGGGATTAATTGGATCTCTACTGAAAATGAAACCAATTTTAGGAGTTGACGAGGGTGAAGTAATAAGCGTGGAAAAAATCAGAAGTAAGAAAAAAGCTTATGAAAGAATGCATGAACTGGCAGTCGAACATGAGGGCTATCTTCAAGGAGCAACAATTTATTCGACTGACGATTCCCAATCGAAAATATTAGCAGAATCACTTAAATCTATATGCGAATCGGATATACTTTCCCTCCGATTAGGTCCTGTTGTTGGAACTTATGGGGGACCAGATGTTGTAGGCTTTGCCGTTGTACTGCCAAATGAAGCAGATGGAAACTAAGCCGAAAAGCAAAAACCCAAAACCTGACATTAATACACTTAAAGCTGCATTAATAAAAATTATTGATAAAGAAAGTGATAGTGGTTTTCGGGATAACGCGGTGATAGGTGGGATGGATAAATTTTTGTCCCGAACCCCAAAATCCCTTGTATGGATACGGGACACCCCCCCCATAAGCGGTACAGTTTATGCCGCTCTCACGTTGTATAGCAGAGCAAAATGGTGTCGCACTGTAAGGGCAAAACTCGAAGCGTCCATCAATATCGATTCTTCCAGTAATTCCAGAAAAACTCTTACATTGGATTCAACTTTACCTGACCTAGATTTTATTCATGGACCCTTTAAGGGGAAATTTAGAAAAATAAACATTAACAGTATTAGAGATTTTTTTTGGAACGCCCCAGAAAGGTACGTTGATTATTCCAAAGTTTTAAAAATAGAAGATCTCGTTGAAAATTCACTAGTAACCGTCGTGGGAAAAATCACTCTTTCAGAAAGAACTTATATAGGAAAATTCGTTGGTACAAAAATCCATATTAATGATGGTTCCGGTACATTGGAAGCCGTCTTTTTTAGGCAACCATATTTACAAAAACAATTTAGGGAACATAGTATCGTGGCCCTTAGTGGTAAAGTTGTGGGTTTCATGGGGAAACCACAAATGTCAAATCCGGAACATAAGGAAGTAGCTTCATATAAAAAACAAGACTTGGCTGACTTTAGAACGCTCATGCCTTTTTATTCGTCAACTGAAGGTTTAGCCCAAAGGTCTATACGTACTTCGACAAAACGAGTTATGGACCAAGCTTTCAAATTAGTTGAAGATTTCGTGCCCAATCGAATTTTAAAAAAGTTAAATTTAATTTCACTTCCTCATGCGATAAAGACAATACATTACCCAAAAACGTTCGAAGAAGCCGATTTAGCAAGAAAAAGGTTAGCGTTTGATGAATTATTTCTGTACCAACTTGCAGCGATAAGAAAAAAATATCAATGGCGAAACGAAAAAACCGGAATTCAGATAAAAAACGCAAAAAAGTTAGTTGAAGATTTTTCCTCAACGTTAGAGTTTCAATTGACAAATGGGCAAACCAATGTTTTGAATGAACTATGTGAGGACATGTCGTCAGAAATACCGATGGGAAGATTGTTACAAGGGGAAGTGGGGTCCGGAAAAACCGTAGTAGCTCTTGCATCACTAGTAGCAACATGCCAATCCGGCCATCAAGGAGCTTTTATGGCTCCTACCGAAGTTTTAGCAGAACAACACTTTATAAATTCATGTAAACAACTTGAAGCCAAACCTTATGTTTTTGCACCAAATGAATTCGTAAAAATATCCACTCTAAACAAACTAAAAGAACCGATAACTATAGCATTACTTGTTGGAAGTTTTTCGGAAAAAGTAAAAAAGCAAATACAAATAATGATTCGTAACGGATTGATTCAACTTGTAATAGGTACCCATACCCTTTTACAAGAAAAAGTTGAATTCAAAAGTTTAGGAATGGTGATAGTAGATGAACAACATCGGTTTGGGGTAGAACAGAGAAGCCATTTATCTAAGAAAGAACCCCGACCCCACCTACTTGCAATGTCCGCTACACCAATTCCAAGAACTCTTGCCTTAACTGTTTATGGAGACCTTGAATTATCGACTATAAAAGAATTGCCACGTAGTAGAAAATTGATAACAACAAGTTTAGTAAATAATGAAAGTGATTATGGAAATGTTTTAAGTAGGATTAGGGAAGAAGTTTCAAAGGGCCGCCAGGCATTCATTGTTTGTCCTTTCATAGAACCATCAGATAGTATTCCCGCCTCGGCGGCAACGACTGAATATCAACGTTTAAATAACGGTGATTTTTCTGATTTAAGAGTGGGTCTCCTCCATGGTTTGATGCCACTATATGATAAACAAAAAATAATGGACGAAGTACGTGAAAAAAAAATAGATGTCCTAATCGCTACTCCAATTATAGAAGTAGGTGTCGACATCCCAAATGCCACAGTTACAGTAATTATGAGTGCCGAAAGATTTGGACTCGCCCAATTGCATCAACTCAGAGGCAGAGTTGGGAGAGGAAAATTTGACTCATACTGTTTCCTAGTGCCCACTCAAGATAGTGAATTAGGCCACGAAAGGTTACAAATATTGGTGCAAAATTCTGATGGGTTTAACTTATCTGAAGAAGATTTACGGATCAGGGGCCCTGGAGATTATTTAGGTACTAAACAAAGTGGTTGGAACCAACTAAAAATAGCAACAATTGAAGATAGGGTTCTACTTCAAATGGCAAGAGAAGAAGCGAAAATTATTGTGAGCAATGATGTGAACCTGCGTTCACAAGAAAATGAAAAACTCAATATCGAATTAAAAAGAATAACCCAAAGCAAATTAACTGAGTTTTTTTGAGTATAAAGATTGTTGGAATACTAAAAAAAGTTCCGGTAAACAAAATTTAAAAATCAAACTGACACATTAAATCGTAATTTATTATGATTCCATACTAGAAAGTACTATGGTATCGGTTTTATATTCATAACATATGAGGAATCATTGAGACAAGTATTTGTCTGGAGTGCTGCAGCAGTTGCATTTACATTTTTAATAATTGGAGCTCTAAAAAGTGTTATCGTCGGATCTTTGTGGTTACTTTCGAGTTTGGAAACACTGTTTATTGGAGGAATAGCAGCTTCATTCGCCTATCTAATTGGAAGGCTGTTGAAAGATATAGCCACTTCTCTTTAATTTTGGTGATCCAATCAGGCATTTAATCACTATTTTGTCGAACCCTAGGACATCACCTGCCCACCGTCACATTGAATAGTTTGCCCCGTGATGTTTGAGGCATCTTCGGAGGCTAAAAAGGCAGCTAATGCTCCAATATCGGATGGAGTTTGAGGTCGACCCATAGGAATAACTTCTTTAAGTTGAGACATAAATACGTCATATTTATCTTTTCCCTTTACGAGGCCATCCCCTTTCTTTTCACGCTCGTCCATCCAATCCTGGTGAAAAGCTGTCCAAATTCTTCCTGGTGCTATTGCGTTCACATTAATGTTTTCTGACGCAAATTCTCGCGCTAATGCTTGTGTGTACGCTATCACAGACATTTTGGAAGTAGCATAGTAAGCAGTAATATATTTAGCAGCTTTTGCTGCGACTGATGATATGTTAATTATTTTTCCGTATTTACGTTCCCGCATTACTGGTAGTATAGCTTCCGTTACATCTGCGAGACCTTTAACATTAACTTTCCACGTAAATTCCCAATCAATATCTCTGAAACTTGTTCCAGTTGATCCTTTGGCCCCCGCTACACCAGCATTGTTAACTAAAATGTCTATTTTATCGACCCGCGATAATGCCCCTTCCACAGCATCTTTAATCGATGATTTATCGGTAACATCCATATGAACGGAATAAGCATTTCGTCCTATCTTTGCCACAAGGTCTTTTGCATCAGACGCGTTATGATCATTTATATCAGCTATGACTATATCTGCTCCCTGCTCCGCCATTCGCTCAACTATGCCCAATCCAAGCCCTTGACCGCCTCCTGTCACCATCGCTATTCTGCCCGATAGATCAGCTAACATTTCACCCTCCAATTCATAATGTCTTTAATTAGTCATAAAAACTTAATGTATTATGCATAACAAACTATTCATTTAATATAACCCTTATTGGAAATAATTCGTAATAATTATACTGCCGATAAGTTTTTAAAAATTAAATCGTTAAATCTTGGACAACATATGACAACTTCCCCAACAAAATCAACCAGATTTGAACCAGATGCAGGATGGGCAAAAGTTCCGCATGGTTTATGGCTTCGAGAAGCAACATCAGTGGCAGTTGATAGCGCCGATAATGTATATATTTTTAATCGAGGTAATATGCCTGTTATTACTTTCGACGTAAATGGAAACCTCATAAACAAGTGGGGAACCGATAACTCACCTAATGATGTTGTAATTCTGGAAGACGCATACGGAAATAGAATGCAATATTGGAACAATTGGTTTACTAGAGCCCATGCGATAACCGTAGATTTTGAGGATAACCTGTGGTTGGTAGATGACTCTGGCAACCAAATACATAAAATGTCTCCAAATGGTGAATTCCTAATGACGATTGGAACTAACGGTACAACACACGGTAAGCCCCCAACTACCGGAGAAGCATCACTTCGACAAAGTGGTGAAATGTTTAATAGACCGACAGACGTGGCTATATCAAAAAGTTCAGGAGATATTTTTATAAGTGATGGATATGGTAATTCTAGAATCCACCGATTAGATCATGAAGGCAAACACATTCTTTCATTTGGGGAATCGGGAACCGAACCGGGCCAATTTAACCTACCACATAATCTAGCATTGCTTGATGATACCGAAATTGTCGTATGTGACAGAGAGAACAACCGTATCCAAGTTTTTTCTATCGACGGAAAATACAGCCGTGAGTGGATGGCTCATAAAGCAGTGGCAGTTGAGGTTGTAGGAAGTGGGGATGATGCAAGAATTTACGTTGCCGAACAAGGACCAGCTCCCGTACAACGGGGAGTCGCCAGAATCGGCAATTGCGTAAGAATTTATGACCGTCATGGTAATCAGATAATTAGGTTTGGGTCGGATTATCTAGGGGAAAATCCTGATCAATTTCTTTGGCCACATAGTTTAGCCATCGACTCGAATGGTAGCATTTACGTAGCTGAGGTTTCCTATACGGAGGTTGGAAGGCGTTTGAATCCGCCAAAAGAAATGCCAAGCATACGTAAATGGCGTAAAAAATCCTGACAACGAAATCTCGCAATTACACGGGTTTTTAAATTAGAGGGTCTAGTATTATATAAAACGCCCCGGTCTGAAATTCGACAAAAAATCAACACGAGCCCCTTCCAGTATTTCTATACTAGCGATTTCTCCGATTAGAGGTGCTAATGTCACGCCACTATGGGTCATAATAATATACAGATTATCCAACTTCTCCGAAAATCCTATGACAGATTGCCCATCGATTGGCATCGGCCTTAAAGCCTGTTTTTTTTCTACAATTTTTGTCCCGCGTAAACTGGGAATATACTGAGTAGCAAGTTCTACCACATTTTCATCACTGTATTTGAGATCCGATGTTGACGGGAATTTATCAGTCCCCATATGTATCTGAACGGTGCCATCTAATAATTGCCTGATATTCATCAATACGTCTTTTCTATCACGAGGGCTATGCATAGCCGATACAGTAGTGAAAATATTATCTACGGGTTCGGTAAAAAAGGTTGCACCGGGACTATATAATCGGGGTATGTTAACCTCATAATCTGATAATAAGTCAGTTGTGTCTGCGCCAACGGCACTAATAATGTAATCGCATTCCATCTCACCCGATGATGTTATCAAAGATTTGATGTGAGAATTTTTCTCCAATACAAAACCCTTAACCTCCGTTCCGGTAATAAGTTCAAAATTGCTCGATTTACCGGCTAAGTTAATACATTCTTGGATGACTCGAACGGGTTCAACGGTCATTTCGTTAGGAGAATAGGATGCTGCGGTGAGTGGTTCTGAAATTAAATTTGGTTCCAGCGATTGCAATTCTGATTTATCGATCAAAAAAACAGGGTAGCCTGTTGATTGAAGTAAATGTACAGATTTGTTAAGGTTTACGGCACCCGAATCAGTAATAGTCCATCTTATTTCTCCTCCCGTCTTTAGTCCAATTTTATTACCCAAACGATTATTAAGACCGGACCACATATCCACCGACTTTCGGTTAAGTTCGTGGTATTCAGAAGGATGTTTATCTCGACTATTAATCCAAGCAAAAGAAACTTGGGAAGCACCATCCCCAGGTTCGTTCTTTTCGATCAAAGTAACGTTAGCCCCCCTAATGGAAAGATAATACGAAATCACTGATCCTAGTATTCCGGCCCCTATGACAATTACGTTCATTTTCAATTCATAAAATAATGTATTATTTAACACTTTACCGAGAAAAAAGACAAGGAGCAATTATGTCTGTTATTGTTGGTCAGGGAGATTATCGTTATGAGTTGGTTGAAAATTGGGCTAAATTACCTGAAGGTTGGATTTTTACACAGGTAGGGGCAGTGGCCGTTGATCAACATGATGAAGTGTACGTTTTTAACAGGTCAGAACATCCTGTCATTGTTTTCGACAAAGAAGGAAACTTTATAAGGTCATTTGGAGAAGGATCTTTTCCTAGTGCTCATGGAATGTGTTGGGGGGAAAATGAATCAGTTTGGTTGGTTGACAGCATCGACCATACAGTAAAAAAATATTCTAAATCTGGTAATCATATTCTAACAATTGGCGAAAAGAATTCACCTGGCGAAGACGGGGAACCTTTCAATAAACCAACGGATGCGTCAGTGGCTTCTAATGGCGATTTATATATTTCCGATGGTTATGGAAATACTAAAGTACATGTGTTCTCCCAAGACGGGACTTTCAAATTTTCTTGGGGTCAAGAAAAAGGCCCAGCTGTTTGGGATGGTGATTTTAACACTCCCCACAATATCTGGGTGCATAATCAAACTGTTTACGTCGCTGATAGGGAGAATCACAGGGTTCAACTATTTGATCTAAAAGGAAACCACAAGGACACGTGGACAGATTTCATCCAACCTACTGATATTTATATAAACCCTAATGACCCAGATATCGTATACGTGGCAGAACTACGTAACAGAGTTTCTATTGTAAATCAAAAAGGACAAGTACTCAGCAGATGGGGTAGGTATATGACTAATGAGCCTGGGATGTTTTACGCCGCCCATGGAATCTGGACAGACTCGGAAAAATCAGTATATATTGGAGAAGTGCTGGAGGGACAGCGAATACAAAAATTTAAAAGGATTTGAGCTTGCTGTTTTGTCCGATTAATACTGTCTGTAACACCTGACAGTATGATTTTCAATAACGAAACTCAGGAGGGCCTACCCTTTTATTTTATAACGAGATTAATAAGGCGACCTGGCACAAATATCGTCTTGATTATGTCTTTATCATCTATGAAACGTTTAATCTTTTCGCTATCCGATGCAATTTGTAACGCATCTTCTTGGGTTATACCAGAAGCCACGGTAATTTGGTCTCTGACCCGCCCATTTATCTGTACTACAAGAGTTACATTTTCTATTTCGAGATACTGAGAATCGTAATCAGGAACATTTTGCAAATGTATAGAACCAACGTTGCCTAAACGTTGCCAAATTTCTTCAGAAATATAAGGCGCCATGGGTGCCAAGTGCAAAAGTAATCTATTTATACATTCGTTCCACACCTTTTTGGAGATAGTTCCTTTATCTGCAACTTTTGAAAGTTCGTTGGTGAACTCCATCATCGCAGCAATAGATGTATTAAATTTGAAAGCGTTCATGTCATCGATTAAACGTTTAGTCGTCAAATGAGCAACCCTTAGAATGTTTTTTTCCTCGTCAGGGTCTGGGTTATTTGTTTTGGATTCAGGTTTACGAAGACACAGTGACCAACAGCGATTTAACCACCTATGTATTCCGTTAATACCTGAATCCGACCAGTCACCGCCTTGTTCCCACGGACCAAGAAACATGAGATAACATCTCAATGTATCTGCACCATACCGTTTTATAACCGGATCAGGATTTAGAGGGTTTGATCTCTTAGAAATTTTTTTATGTTCTTTAATTAACATCCCTTGGTTTACTAAGTTCGAATAAGGTTCGTCTATATCGATATAACCTAAATCCCTAAGGGCTTTGGTAAAAAATCTTGAGTAAAGGAGATGCATCACTGCATGTTCAGCTCCACCCATATATTGATGGACTGGAGCCCAGTTTTTTACTTGATCTTTTTCGAAAGGAGCAAATTGTGATTTAGGACTCATAAACCTAAAGTGATACCATGATGAATCGACAAAAGTATCCATAGTATCTGTCTCTCGTTCAGCTGGTTTATCACATTTAGGACAAACAGTATTAAGAAACTTACTATTTTCAGTCAAAGGTGATTTACCAGTTTGATTAAATTCAACTTTGTCAGGCAGCAACACTGGCAAATCCTTCTCCGGCACCGGCACAATTTTACAATCAACGCAATAAATTATAGGTATAGGGGTTCCCCAGTAACGTTGTCGTGAAATCAACCAATCTCGTAAATGATAGGTTGTTGTCCGGTGGCCAATTTTGTTGTTTTCTATATAGTCGGATATCCGTTCTTTTGCCACATTGTTTGGTAGTCCATTGAATTTCTCTGAATTAACCTGCAACCCTTCGCCTAGCCAAGCCTCCTCCAAATTTCCACCTTCCCAGTTTTTTGGTTCAATTACAATACGAACATCCAATCCATATTTTTTTGCAAAAATAAAATCGCGCTGATCATGAGCGGGGACACCCATTACTGCACCAGTACCATATGTAGAAAGAACATAATCTCCGATGAAAATAGGTACTTTTTCACCATTCAAGGGATTAACAGCATATGCCCCAGTAGAAACTCCTGTTTTATCTCTTTCCGCGGAAGTCCGTTCTATCTCAGATATTTTATTTGTATTTTCTATGTATGAAGATACTGCCTCGATTTGTTTTTTTTGAACCAATTCGTTAACCAATTTATGCTCAGGAGCCAACACAATGAAAGTTACCCCATAAATAGTGTCAATCCGAGTCGTAAAAGTCTCAATAGTTCCACCCGGAACAAAATCATCTATATTGAATTGGATGTTCACCCCTTCGGATTTACCTATCCAGTTTTTCTGCATTAACTTTATTTTTTCTGGCCAATGAATTTTCGACATATTCAGTAACTCGTCGGCATATTTCGTGATGCGAAAAAACCATTGTTTCAGGTCTTTTTTAATCACCGCGGTTCCACATCTTTCACATCGTCCATCTTTAACCTGTTCGTTGGCTAAAGTTGTCTTGTCCTGCGGACACCAATTAGCTCGCCCTGAAGCCCTGTAAGCAAGATTGTTTTCATAAAATTTTAGAAAAAAATGTTGGTTCCATTTATAGTATTCAGGAGAGCACGTAACAATTTCTCTTGACCAATCATAAGATGCCCCCATAGTTCGAAATTGCCTGCGGAAATTGTTAATATTCGACCAAGTCCACTCAGATGGATTTATATCATTTTCTATAGCAGCATTTTCGGCGGGTAATCCAAAAGAATCGAACCCTTGGGGGTGCATTACATTGTAGCCTTGCATTCTCCGAAATCTCGCGTGCGCATCGGCTGGAGCAAAAGCATACCAATGACCGATATGCAAATCCCCTGATGGATAAGGAAACATTGTTAAGGCAAAATAATTTTTTTTACCCTCAACGACATTTTTAGTTCGATATATTCCATCATCTTCCCATCGTTTAACCCACTTAGGTTCGATATCTGTCGGAATATATCGATCTTTATTACTATATTTGCTCACTCTTTCTTTCAAAAGTTCATGTCCTGATTTTATTAAGGATTAATTCAAAAACCCCGTAACATTGGTACTTTTATATTACATTAATTGTTATCCAGTTAAGAGTAAATCTCCAACATTTAACAATCCATTTCCAACTCCCGTATACTCTAAAGCAACGCCAAAAGAAGGTTCGGGAACCCCATTTAATTCAGGCAATAAATTCATAACTTCCAAGTCTCGTTCTGCGTTTATAGGGTTAACGTGAGTCGCTATACACCGAGTAAGAGTTTTTTTTACCAAGAATTGGCATTCTCCAATATTAATTTTTTCACCAACCAAGCCGAATTCTTCCCATTCTGATAATCCATCTATAATTAAGTTGGATCTAAATCTTCTACTACTAACTTCCCTATCGCATCTTGATTCAATAGCCCTCACACTTGACAGCCCATGCATAGTTATTTGGCCCAATTCTGAATCTTGGAAAAAATTTTCTCGTCCATCACCAACTAATTTTACTGTACCTTCAGGCTGGGTAATTGTTTTAGGATTAACCGGCATTTTCGAAATTAGATTGGTTATTTTTTTTTCGAACTGTTTTCTATTTTTATCAACAACTATAGAACCAATCGTTCGTCCATTCGAAATTATCTCAAGAACACGCTTTTTAGGATCCCATAAGGAGTTGTATTTTGCCAATCCAGGTGTGTTTGATAATGTTACAAAATTGTGTTTGTTTTTCCATTTATAATCAAGGAATTCATCTGCTTTCGCAAATCTAAACCCAAAAATCCTATCATATTTAATGCGATTATTTTCTATTTCACAAGACTCAACGGATTGTCCCCCAAAAGCCTTAACCGGGTAAAAAATAATTTTTGATAGAGGCTTCACACGTTTATGCCTTTTCTTTTTTTACTGCTCGAGAGATCTGTCATCAAAGTGGGTACGCAGGTTAGGATTTTCCACAATATAATCCTTTAACCGCATAATTACATCTTCCTGTAATTGTATTGACAATCCTCCATCAACAGGTAAAACTACTCCGGTGATAAAAGATGCATCATCGGAACATAAAAAAGCTATTGCATTGGCAATATCTTCTGGAACACCTGTACGTCTCACTGGATACTGCAATTCAAATAAACGGAACCCCGGCTCGTTTCCCGATTCACTCCACATAGCTTCACCGGCCTCAGTCACAATATGACCAGGAGCGATTGCATTTACAGTGATACCAAGTGGTCCAAAATCCACGGCCATTTGACGAGTTAACCCTATAACGGCCGCTTTGCCTGATTCATAAATTAATGCTTTCGGAGCCTGCAGCAATCCATGGACCGAAGATATATTAACTATACGACCAACATTTTGATTTGGAGCCATTCCATGGCGTAATCCTGCTCCAGTCCAATCGTCTGGAGAACTGCCTCCGACATTCCCTGATTCTTCCATAGCGGGAACAGCATATTTAGCTCCCAAAAAAAGTGATCGCGCCAACAATCCCAACCCACGGTCCCAGGCGTCAGGAGAAATATCGACAGCACTACCAGACGCATGGGCATTACCTCCGTACGCATTTTGCACAAGAATATCCAGACGCCCAGTCTGGTTAAGCGCGAGGGTAACCATTTCTTTCACTACATTTTCTTCAGAAACATCACCAATCATAAAGTCCGCCTGTCCGCCAGAAGCCCGAATAGTATCGACATTTTTTTTGGCAGAACTCTCTTCCACGTCAATTATTAACACGTGAGCCCCGTCTGCCGCTAATTTTCTGGCGGTTCCTCCTCCTATACCTCTTGCTCCACCTGTAACTATAGCGGTCCTTTTACTAAGATTCCCCATGTATACCTCCTAGTCATATCTTCATATTTAGATGAATCAATAGTACTATAACGCTAGATGTTTATCTCAATTAACTGAATTTTATTGGATTAATTACAATGCACTTTAATTACTTAATTAAAAATGGAACTGTAGTGGATGGAACCGGGTCCAAACCAATTAAATCTGATGTCGGTATAAAAAATCAAACCATAGAGGTTGTCGGGGATTTATCAACATCAGTCGCAGATAATGTTCTAGATGCAGCTGGCATGATCGTCAGCCCTGGATTTATTGATGTTCACTCCCATGCCGATGGAGCTTTGTTAGTTGATGGGCAACATGCTTCTGGAATTAAGCAAGGTGTCACAACGGAAATTATCGCTCCAGATGGACTTACATTGGCTCCGTTGTCGAAAACTAATTACCCCATGTATCGCTGGTATTTATCTGGCATATTGGGGCTCCCTCCCGTAAACATAGATATGTCAAGCATCGAAGCAGCCCGTAAAAATTATCATAAGAAAACAGCCTGTAATGTTGCCATGTTCGCTGCTCACGGACCCATACGAATTGAATCGATAGGAATGAACGACAAACCTCTCAAGGGTAAACCGCTAAGTAAAGCTTTAAAACTACTCTCGCAGTCCTTGGAACAAGGAGCGGTGGGATTTTCTACCGGACTTTCATACTACCCAAATTCCTATTCGGACACGGAGGAATTGATTGAACTTATGAAAGTAACGGAGAAAACAGGTAAACCACTGTCAATACACATACGAAACCACAATATAGATCGATCCTATGTGGGTGGTGGTATTGAGGAAGCGATAGAAATTGGAAGAAAAACCAATGCAAAGATACACATAGAACACTATAAAACCCAACCCGGGTCAGAAAATCGACTCGATGAACTTCTTAATCCCATCGATAACGCAAAAAGGGAGGGAATAGATATAACATTAGAAGCCTACCCTTATCCAGTAGGTTCAAGTTTCCCACAGGCTTTTTTCCCGGGGTGGGTACACGAGGGTGGCCCTGTTGATATGATCAGTAGATTTACGGATCCTTCGATTAGAGAAAAAATTTTAATAGCCATGAAAAAGATGGATTATTCGAGACCCACAGATAGTGCCTGGACTCATATAGGCTCAAAGAAGAACAAGCAACTGGAAGGTGTAGCTTTTGAGGGTTTAGCTAAAACAATGAACATTTCTGTACATGAAATGCTAATTAAAGTTATGGTCGAAGAAAATTTAACATGTGGTTTCCGTGGAATACCTCCGGACAGTGTAAGTTCTTGGCGCCAGATAGAAAAAGACGTTATGACATTGTTAGAAAGACCCGATTACATGGTTGGATCAGACTCAATCCCAGTAGGAGGATTGCCCCATCCCCGTGCCTATGGATGTTTCGCGAGAATAATAGGTAGATTAAGGCGTAGATACAATATTAAAATCGAGGATTTAATTCAGCGTATGACAGAAAACCCCGCTTTGCGTTTTGGGTTAACAAAAAGAGGTACGATAACAAAAGGATCTTTTGCCGATATAGTGATCTTCGACGGAGAGCACGTTAATGATCAATCGTCATTCGAGGATCCTCGCGTACACCCTGTGGGTATTCACCACGTATTTGTTAACGGCAAAATGGCAGTAAAAAATCAAGAAACCACTGGAATACTAGCAGGTGAATCTGTCCCTTAAAAAAACTACGGTTTTACCATGCTGCCATCACCCCTACGAGTCGGACTCCACGCTCCACCGTATGCGCGATCCTTATAGGGAAATTTACTGGCCATGTTTTCGTCTATATCTATGCCCAAACCTGGCTTCCCATTTGGCCACATATACCCATCTCTAACTTCTGGAAAACCTGGAAACATTTCTTTTGTGTGTTTAGGTGGAATGGCATATTCCTGAATACCAAAATTGTAATTATTCAAATCCAACATCAGATTCGCCGCATGGCCTATGGGCGAAGTATCGCCAGGACCATGCCAAGCAGTACGTACATTAAAAAGTTCACCCACAGCGGATATTTTTCTCGCCGGTGTTATCCCGCCTATTTGTGACATGTGAATCCTAATAAAATCAATTAAACGGTCCTTGATCATAGGCACAATTTCATGGGGATTATTCCAAAGTTCTCCCATTGCTATGGGGGTCGAACATTGATTTCTCACTATCCTAAAATACTCGTTGTCTTCCGGACTAAATAAATCTTCCAGAAAAAAAAGCTCGTATTTTTCTACTTCTTTCGCGAACCAAACTCCCATTATGGGAGGAATTCTTTCATGTACATCATGCAACATTTCAAAATTCCAGCCAATTTTATTCCTTAGATGATCAAAAAGTTTTAAAGCGGATCGTACATAAGGCCTAGGCTCAAAAATTCCGGCAGGATGAGCATACGTCAAATTGGGATCTTTTTCAGCAGGAATCCAAGAAGTTATCCACCTTGGACCAACAAATGTATCTTTCGACTCTTTTTCTTTATTTTGTTTAGAACCGTAATTTGAGGTAAGACCAGGAGTGGCAATTTGAACCCTTACATAATGAAATCCTTTTTCTAACAACGATTTCACATTGTCTTCAACTTCAATTAATTCAGCACCGGAGGCGTGTACATAAACCGCCGCAGCCTCTCTAGCCCTTCCCCCCAATAAATCGTAAACTGGCATATTGGCCATCTTACCTTTTATATCCCATAATGCTTGGTCTACACCGGATATAGCATTGTTCAAAACTGGTCCATTACGCCAATATGAAGAAACGTAACTTGTTTGCCATATATCTTCTATATCATTAACTGATCGCCCTATTAAAAATGGCTTTAAATAATCATTGACGGCTGTAACTACAGCCGTCGGCCTTTGAGTAAAAGTTGCATCTCCAACACCGTACAATTCTGGTTCGGAAGTTTCTATCTTAACTGTAACCAACCTGATGTTATCCGGTTCGGTAAGAAAAGTTTTAATATCCCTAATAGTTACGTTATTCATAGACATAATCCCCAAGTAATTTAATTTAATGTACAAAATTTCGATCCATTACATATACCATACGTGAAAGAAACGAGTATATGAAAAATGTTTCGAATATATTTACTACTAAAATAGTTTACGAAAAGAGTTGTTAATTGAAACAGATAACTTGGCATGGAGGAACAAATTTTACCGTCGACCACGTCGATAACCTTCTTCCTCCTGATGGATGGGTGTTGGTAAAAATAGATACTGTGGGGGTGTGTGGTACAGACGTTCACATAACTCAGGGATTATTTCCTGCGACTCCTCCATCAGTTTTAGGACATGAGGCATCAGGAATAATCGAAGATGTTGGTAAAGGGGTTAAAAAGAATCGAATTGGAGACCGAGTCGCGTTAAATATAACCTCCAGTTGTGGTAAATGTGAATACTGCTTGAACTGGACTATATCAAGATGTAAATACTCTCAAAATTCCACACCGTTCTTTGCTGAATATTCAATTGTCCCGCAAATGAGTGCTGTGAAAATTCCGAATGAATTAAATTTAGAAATAGCTTGTATGACTGAACCTGCATCATGTTGCCTTTCGGGAGTGAATATGTTGTCTACAAATGAAGCAAGTACAGCAGTCGTCATTGGTGGAGGCATAATGGGACAATTTTGCGTGGGATTTTTAAAACAGAGCGGTGTACCAAACATAATCTTATCCGAACCCGTTAAATCCCGACGGGAAATAGCTGTAGATATGGGAGCAAATATCCTTCATAATCCAAATGACTCAAAAATAGAAGATTTTGTAATAGAAAATACACTTGGGAACGGAGCTGATATAGCAATAGAAGCTGTTGGAAATCCTGATTTGGTTGCTAAATGTATTGAAATAGTCAAACCAAAAGGACAGGTTTTGATGATTGGCGTAAGCCCCGACAGATCTCATTTACCAGTAAATTTATATGAAATGCACTATAGAGAAATAGTGTTAAAAGGAGCCTTCGGAAGAGGTGAAGTTTTTTCAGAAACCCCCAATTTATTAACCCAATTAAACTTAGACCGTATGATATCTGGTCGGTATGAATTGAATGAGGTAAAAAAGGCTATTGCGGATTCAGCAGAAGGCAAAGGAATAAAGTTAGTAGTCAAACCTTAGATAAGAATTTCTCACTGGCGTCCTGTATAGATGAATATATACCTCCAGCCACAGCGGCGCACATAGCTGCCCCAATACCTGCCTCTTCATCGTGACGAGTAATTTGAATTTTCATACCAAAGGCTCGCTCAATTGAATCCCTTAGAACCTTGTTACGTTTAAGACCATTTCCAGTGCCCACAATATAATCTCTCGGAATTACCCCTAAATCTAACGCTTCTTTATAACAAGAAAACAAATGTTCAGCCATGGCTTCAAATAAAGCACGTACCAAATGTCCAGAAGTTAGCGTAGAAGGGCTAAGTCCTGAAATTTGTCCGAGACCCATTGGATCTGTTCTTGATCCGGTGAAAAATGGACGCCAAGTAACTCCATTTGAATTTTTAGGTACCGTTTCAGCCAATTCAACAAGCTTTGAATACAGGGAGTCTGACTCTAAATTTATACCAGTAGTATCTTTAACAATGCCCTGGAAAAAATCCCTGATGTTTCTAAAGGTTCTGCCTCCAATAGTTCCAACTCCTGCCAAAAAATAACCATCATCAAGATAAGGCCTTAATTCAAGGGATCCTCTATCTAAAGGATGGGTCAAATACATGGAAACTTGTCCACCTGTGCCAATATTAATTGCCACGGTTTCATTGATGTTCGAAACCGTGCCGGCAAAACTACATTGGTGGTCTCCAGAAGCCACGGTCACTGGGATATCCGAGCTTAATCCTAAAATATTCGCGGAAATTTTTGACAAATTACCGACTAGTGAGCATGAATCAATTATTGGAGGAAATAATCTCTTATTTAATCCAAGCTTTTCTATCAATGGATACTGCCATTGTCGAGAGTAAACATCAAAAACACCCCATCCCAAAGCATTTGTCGGATCTATAACCGGAGAAGATTCGGTAATCATCGAAACCGCCATTTCAGGCGCTGTAATAGCACGATAATTTTCTGGAATACCGATGTTTCTATCTAACCAAAACAGGGTTGGGGCAGTATAACCTGTTACTAATGGGCAACCAGCTTTTTCAAATGAATATAAACCCTCGGGTTGACGAATTTCTGCTCCTCCAATCTTCCCAATTTTTTCCAAGTAGCTAATTCCATCTATTTCTTCCTTTAATCTTTGGTCCTGCCACGAAATAAATGGGCCCTGAAGCTGTTCATTCTTATCAATTAACTGAACCCCCTGTTGTTGGCCTGTGATACCAATACCTTCGGGAATCGCACCGGTTTCCTTGATTAAGTCAGATGCTACTGACAAAATTTCTTTTACCATATTTTGAAGATCCCATTCGGATCTGCCTTTTTTCCTATCACTTATATTGGTTATTTCGAATTTATTTGGACATGATCGTGCACCCACCAAACTTTTGTTATTCACGTCTATCAAAATTGCCGTCAAGGAAGTAGAACCTATATCGAGACCCATAAAAATACCATTCACGGTTTAAACTTCTCCTCACTTTGGCGAGGCTTTAACCACAACTGGTTTCTCATGAGTTATTTTTCAGAAATTGCAGTAGCAGTAGCACTTGCCTGGTCAGGTGTTAGGACATCTATCAACTTTATATCAAACGTCAAAGTCGCTTCAGGGGGAATAACCGGAGGATTACCAAATTTACCGTAGGCAAGATCAGATGGGATCTCAACTCTTCTTCTAGTACCTTGTTTCATGGTTTTTAGAGTTTCAGTCCAACCAGGTATCACTTGAATTAGCAAGAATCTACTCGGTTGGCCGCGTAAATACGACGAATCAAACAAACAACCATCATCAAGCCAACCTGCATAATGTACAGTGACCAAGTCATTAACGGTGGCCAAGGCGCCATTTCCTTCTACTACATCGTAGAATTTCATTGAAATCGGGTTACCATCTTTATCATTGATTGATGTTTTTTGTGTTAAATATTGGTCAGATTTAACCGCGTTAAGTTGTGGGGCATCAACCGGATATAAATCATTTTTACAATTTGATGGTGATGTAGTTGGCTTAATAACCGGAATTTCCATATCATCAGGATTTTTACCGGCAACTTGACAATTAACCATAAATAACAACAACAAAGACCAAACAAGTAATCTATTTATCGTTAAGATTTTGCTAGTCACTAGTCGCTGTATTCCGAAACTTAGTAGCACTTTCAGCGAGCCAGGCCCCAATACTAACGGATATAATTTGAACACCCATCTGAACAAATTTTCGGACGTTTTCTTGACTAGCTAACGTTGCAGCCGTCCGACCTGATTTAATTATTCTTTTCAGAGAATCTTCAATTTTGTCTTTGACTTCAGGATGGTCAAAGTCACCTATATAACCCATAGAGGCAGCAAAATCGGATGGTGCGACAAAGAAGGCATCTATACCATCCACTTCAAGTATGGAATCAAGATTTTCCCATGCAGCTATATCTTCTATTAGAACCATTAAAGCTGTCTCTTCATTCGCTTTCTGATAGTAATTAGAAACACCATAGCCTTGACGACTGGTGAACAAACCTCTCTTGCCGATAGGAGCAAATTTTCCTCCTTCGACCACATTTTCAGCTTCTTCCCGTGTGTTCACATGAGGAACCACTATAGCCTGAGCTCCTCGATCAAGGGTCCTATAAATCAAACCTTGGTCATTGGCGTTTATCCTGGCAACCGACGTCATCCCCCATATATCGCAAGCCCTTGTTAAATTACCGAGTTCAGACGGGTCCACCCAGCCATGCTCACCCTCCAACCAAACTCCATCAAAACCATTCGGCCCAAAGGCATCTATATCATCAGGATGGGTTATCCCCATAGCAATAAAAGCTGTCTCACCATTCGCAACTTTTTGTTTTATACGATTTTTCCTTAATTCCAATTTTTCCACTCCATAATAAGAAGACCATTTACAAGACTATTACAAAAATATCACTACTTTAAATAATAGTAAGGCGTGATTAAGCCCCATGACAAATTTTATATTTTTTTTGACTGCCACAAGGACAAGATTGATTTCGACCTGTTCCTGCGTATATATTTCCTTTGCTGAATGATTTTCTATTAGCCCTTGCCATTACATTTGAGGGCGGTCTACCCGAATTTAGTTCAGATGCCATAAACTTCATAAATGGAGCAGTATGTCCAAAATAAATTTTGTACCCCGCACACAAATAATTCAAACTTGGTTCGCCATCAGGAGTATCTATAAAACGCTGTTTAGGACAACCTCCATTGCATGCGAATCTAAATTCGCACTCCCTACAATATTTTGGAAGGGTGTCTTTTTTATCCTGTCCAAATTTTCTTTGTTCATTACTAGTAGACATTTCACGTATAGATTTTTGACCGACGTTCCCTAAGTTATACTTCGGATAAACAAAATGATCACATGAATAAACATCCCCGTTGTGTTCGATGACCATCGCGTCTCCACATGTTTCTGCAAAAATACACAACCCAGGGTTTTGCCCGACCCAAGATGCTAACGTAGTGTCAAAAATCTGAATATAATATTTCCCTACATCATTACGAACCCAGATATCAAATATCTTGGCTAAAAATTTTCCATATTGTTCTGATCCCACCGACCATTCAGTTAACTGTGCTTCTTTTTGATCAGGATCAACTAGTTTCAACTGATCACTTCTTACGATATTAGAAGTCCTCTCAACAATGGGGATAAACTGAAGAAAACGACTGCCAACTTCTCGGGTTAGAAAATTGTATATTTCTTCGGGATAATCTGAATTGTTTTTGTGTAAAACCGTCAAAGTATTAAATTCAACACCGTATCTTTTGATGGCGTCTACACCGGACATTACTTTATCAAAGGTAGGATTTCCCCCTCTATCAAGGCGATACCTATCGTGTAAGTTTTTTGGTCCATCGATTGAAACCCCAACTAAAAATTTCTCGGTGGCCAAGAATTCGGCCCACTGGTCGTCTATGAGTATTGCATTAGTCTGAAAAGCATTGGTTATATTCTTCCCGTTTGAATATTTTTTTTGCAAAGCCAAAGCCTTTTTATAAAAACCTATGCCCAGTAAGGTTGGTTCACCTCCCTGCCACGCAAAATTTACATCGGAAACATCCTGGGTTTCTATATATTGCTTCACATAACGTTCCAAAACTTCATCGCTCATTTTCCATTGAGATTTACTCACGGAAGGATATAATTTTTCTTTTTCAAGGTAAAAACAATATTCACAAGATATATTGCAAATAGCACCTGATGGCTTAGCCATTACATGAACAGCCAGAGGTCTAGTGACTTTGGAAGTTTTTGTGGTCAATAAAATTCCTACCTATTTGAATAACCCGGACCTCTTCCAGGCTTCCATACATGGGCCCTTGCAAGATCTTCATTTAAATTTACACCCCAACCTGGCAATTTTGGGATATCTACGGTTCCATTTTTGTATGTGAGACTACCATAAGTTAAATCGTCTTTCCAAGGTACATCATCAATATCTATCTCCATGATTCTGATATTTGGCAAAGTGGCACAAAAATTCAAGCCAATATGGGTAGCCAGATGGGAATAATAATTATGGGGAGCCACGTTGAGTTCGTATGATTCAGCCAACATCGCCACATCTCTGGACCTAGAAAATCCATTCCATGGAATATCTATTTTTACTACATCCATAGCTCGAAGGTCAAAATAAGGTCTATAGTCTCGAATACCAAATAAATTTTCTCCCGACGTAATCGTATTCGATGTTCCTCTCTTTATTTCCGCTAATCCATTGGGTTCATACATATCTATTTCAATCCACATCATATCTAAGGGTTCTAGAATTTTACAAATCCGATTAGCTGCTTGTGGTTTGAAATTAAAATTCAAATCCAACGCAATTTCTACATCTTTACCTGTACCTTCTTTCAAAGTCATTATGTAGTTTTCAATATGAGATAAAAGTTGGGGGGTTATATTCTGGTCTGTCGTCCCTTTACCACCTTCAAAGCCGGCAAAATACACATTTGCCGGCTTGCCAGGAAAAACGATGTTCGTTTTAAGGGCAGTAAAACCCTTTGATCTGACTTCTTCTCCAAGGCTTTTTACGTCCTGCATACTTTCGAGGGGTGGGACTCCCAATAGGTCATAACTACGAGCCCTAGAGGTTCCACAATGAGACCAATATACCTTTTGGTTATTCCTCGTAGGACCACCAAAAAGTTCATATACGGGAACTCCTAGAAACTTACCCTTAATATCCCAGAGAGCCAACTCGATACCAGCTATGGCCTTAGCGGCGATACCCCCTGGAGATTGCCGGGCAAGTCTATACATATCCCAATATAGAGATTCTACAGGTAAAGGGTCGTTACCTATAAGTACCGGTTCGAAATCAGTTACCGCTCCAATAATTCCGTATGGATTTCTACCATCGGACATTTCTCCGTAACCCGTTATACCTTCATCCGTACGAACAGCAACAAATTGCCACGGCCTCCAACCCGCATCAACTACAAAAGTTTCGATAGAGGTTATTTTCATGACGAATTCCTATCCTATATGGTTTCTATACTTTCATATACCCAAGCCCTAATTAAATGATGGGCAATCGCAACTGAACTCGGAATATGAAATCCTGGGTTCGATGACTCAAGGGCAAATTTAACTTCTTTTTTTGTAAACCATCTAACATCTGACATTTCGCTTGGATCCACCTTAATGTCCTCAGTTATTGCCTGGGCGTGACAACCAATCATAAGTGAATACGGAAATGGCCATGGTTGCGACGAATGGTAAACAACATTATCAACCATAAGGCCTGACTCTTCCTTAACTTCTCTCATTACAGCTTCCTCTATGGATTCCCCTTGGTCAATAAATCCTGCTAAACATGAATAAAATCCACTTCGAGTTCTAACCTTCGTCTGGCCCAAAACACATTTGTCTCCTTTGTAAATGAGCATAATAGCAACAGGATCAGTCCTTGGAAAATGTTCCACTTTACAAAGTTTACATTGCCTTACCTGACCTCCCCGAATTGAAAATGTCTTACCTCCACAAACAGAACAATACTGAGTTTTTCTGTGCCACTCTAACTGAGCTCGTGCCTGTGCCAAAATCCCCGCTTCCTCACCGGGCAACTCAGTAGCTACAGAACGAGCATCAACAAAATCTTCATGTTCATTGGTAAATTTTTCTTTATCTACTAGTAAATCCATAACAAAATGTGGCTTATTATTTTTTACCCCTAAGAATATTAAATCGCTACGATCTTCGACAAATTGCTCTACATCGGCATAAGATTTCCAAGATATTGCTGAAGAATTTGAACTTAATCTAACTAGAGGGTTAAGATCCGACATAGTTAAATATCTTGCATCTTCCGATTTAGAGTTAGAATTTATCCAATCTTCATTTCGCCTTTCAACATCACCACGATCTAGGGAATTACCTGTAAAAATATGTTTCATTGATTATTTTCTCGATATATATATACACTTATAATTTTCTCTTGGTTCATTATTTCATGGCTTTGGACATGATGAATGCCATTGAAAAATGAAAAGATTAGTAGAATTCTAATAATTAACTTTCAAACTTACTATAGAACCGAAAAATATTATGAAATCAAATTACCTGAAAAAAAATGATACTTTGGTTGTATCAATTGACGAAATTATGGGCATGAACGGAAACCCTTCTAAAAGAACGATAAAAACTCATGCTGAAGGACCTTCTGGAACGCTTCCATTTACATCCGAGTTCCTGATAGAAAAACCCAGTGGTGATCATTTCGGTATGTCTCAAAACGCGGGAATGGGCTGGAATCCAAGTCAATTAATGCGGAAGCAATTTATGATTCTTTCTACGGCTGGAGGAATAAAAGACGATGACGGCACTTCGGTAGCATTAGGTTTACACACTGGCCATTTCGAGATAAGGGAACAAGTAAAAGCGGCTGCATTAGAATTCAGTCGCCTCCAAGGAATTCCCTTTGCCGTTTTTTGTTCTGATCCGTGCGATGGGCGATCAAACGGCACAACCGGAATGCTCGATTCATTACCTTACAGAAATGATGCAGCTCAAGTAATGCGTCGACAGGCCAGATCTTTACCTACGGCCAGGGGGATTATGGGGGTGGCCACCTGTGATAAAGGTTTACCGGCTATGATGATGGCCTTAGCTGGTCTTAAAACCAAGCCAGTCGTCATTGTACCCGGAGGGGTAACTCTTGCTCCAAAAAGTGGTGAAGACACCGGTATGATCCAATCTATAGGAGCAAGATTTGCTCAAGGTGAAGTGACACTTCAATATGCCCAAGACGTGGGATGTAGGGCATGTGCATCTCCGGGTGGAGGCTGCCAATTCCTCGGAACTGCTGGAACCTCCCAGGTGGTTGCAGAATCTCTGGGATTATCAATAACCCATTCCGCTTTATCGCCTTCGGGAACACCAGCTTGGTTCGACGTAGCAACCAGATCTGCTAAGGCACTTGTTTATATGGAACAAGTGAATATTAATTCAAGTGACATAATTACAGACGAATCCTTGAAAAACGCAATGGTTGTGCATGCTGCATGTGGTGGCTCCACAAATTTGCTTTTACATATTCCTGCAATTGCCCATTCGGCTGGGAAAAAACGTATGAAAGTAGAAGATTGGACAAAAATAAATCTTAATGTTCCTCGTTTGGTTGATGTTCTACCAAATGGTCCAATCGGTCATCCCACATCTCAACTTTATGCTGCCGGAGGTGTTCCCGAAGTAATGCTACACCTCAGAAAACTTGGGTTACTCAATACAAAAGTGAAAACAGCTACTGGGCAAACGCTCGACGACAATCTTAACTGGTGGAAGGATTCACACCGCCGACATGAAATGCGTTCTTATCTCCTAGATAATGATCACGTTGACCCTGAAAAAATTATTATGACCCCTAAAAACGCCAAATCTCGTGGATTAACAAGTACAGTTACTTTCCCTAAAGGCAATATAGCTCCGGAGGGTTCCGTTATAAAAAGTACCGCCATAGATCCTACAGTTGTGGATGACGACGGAGTTTACCGCAATACGGGAACCGCCAGAATTTTTAGGTCGGAACGAGAGGCTATTAGATCCATAAAATCCAAGAATGAAAAACAGAAAATTTCTGCCGGGGACATAATGGTAGTTACCTGTGGAGGTCCGATGGGAACGGGCATGGAAGAAGTTTTTCAATTAACGGTCGCTTTAAAACACTTATCATATGGTAAACATGTCGCATTAATTACGGATGCTCGTTTTTCAGGAGTTTCAACAGGAGCTTGCATAGGGCACGTTGGCCCTGAAGCACTGGCGGGAGGCCCCATTGGTAAAATAAAAGAAGGGGACCTTATCACTATAGAAATTAATACAGTTAAACTGTCCGGATCCATTAACTTAGTAGGGGAAAATAGTATAGAACATGGAATAGATTGGGGTTCAAAACAATTAGAAACACGGCAAATTCCGAAAGATTTAAAACCACACCCAGAACTTCCCGATGATTCAAAGTTATGGGCCGCCCTTCAATCAGCAAGCGGTGGAACGTGGGGTGGTTGCGTTTTTGATGTTGAATCGATAGTAAAAGCGATATCTGCGGGTAAAGAGATAATAAAAAATACGTAACCCAAACTTTTTAACAGCTGTCAAACCTCAAACACATCCCAAATTATTTTTTGGCTGCCTTACTAGTCTAAATATTTCTTGGACTAGTTTATTGAACGGTCTTTTATGTTTTTTAACGGTTGAAAATACCTGCGCCCTTCCCACCTAATTATTGTCCCCCAACCCGGATAACTTAAATGGGACCCAAGTACAGTTATATTTTCTTTTTCAGCCAAATCCAACATATCATTACGTGTTTTACGACCTAATTCGCTATCACTATCTGGAGTGTAAAAAAATTCAGATTCTGTCACCTGCATTGGTGAACCAACTATATCTCCAATTAAAAGTGCTCTCTCTTTGCCAGAAGATATTATTAGGCTCATATGCCCCGGAGTATGTCCAGGGGTGTGTATTGCATCTACCCCACGCCCAATCTGAGTTTGACCTTCTATTAATTTTAGTAACCCATCATCAAAAAGTGGGAGCACACTCCTAGCTAAAGGGTCATCTGGCTCATCAGATTTCATTGAATCAGATGTCCAATGTTCCCAATCTTTTGTATGGACAACATATTCAGCATTAGGAAATGTTGGTTTCCTTTCCTCCGTATCCTCCCTATAATTCCACCCATAATGGTCTCCATGTAAATGAGTAATAAAAACAGTATTTACCGATTCGAGAGGAATTTCATTGGATTCAAAATCACCAAGTAAACGACCGGGAGCGGGAAATCCAAACATATCGCCGTGTGGGCCTAAACCCGTGTCCGCTACAATAACCTTGTCTTTTGTACTGATAGCAAAAGAACCTAAATTAGTTCTAAAAAATTTGCCATCAAAACATTCTGGGAATATATCGTAATATGGTTCCCAGGCTTCGAGGGACGTATCAGGGAACAATATTCTCGGATCAAACGTTGCTCTTCCATCCGTTAATCCAACTATATGAATATCACCTATTTTTATCCTATTATCCATAAATTACCCACAATCTAGGCCTTAGGTTTAGATGTAAAACGAACATTACAGTTTTAGATGGCGACCCCGAGCAGATTCGAACTGCCGATCTCCTCCTTGACAGGGAGGCGTGTTGGGCCGCTACACCACGGGGCCATCAAAAATATAACCGTCACCTACAAATTGTCTCGAGACTCAGTCAAGTAGTCAATTAGTTTTAACTATAATTACAACCAATACCTTTGTACCCAACCTCAACCCTACCCTCGGAGGTAAGCATTACGGGGGTAATTCGATCCCCACCAGTTAGTTTTTCAACTTCTGACCATTTGTCAGGATTTTTTGACATATCAATTTCCGTGAATTCAATATTATTTTGTAGTAAATCTTCTTTCAGTAAATCACAATAGCCACACGTAGGGTGACTATAAACGATGTTTTTACCTAGTGACATAACCTAAAAATCCTCATAAATTTTTATTAATATTCCCTTTTTAATGAAGAAATACAAAATCACCTGATTTATTTTACGGCGATTTCATAGTCATTTATAGTGCATCTTATTTGACAAGTTTTATATATAGTATATAAAATGGAAGATTGTCAAAGAAAGCTTTTTTACGCGAATTAGCCCTACTTCCCAACTATTATAAGCCTAGTAGATATTTGAATAATCACACAGTCGCTGTCGACAAAACCGATAGATCCCGCCATGTAGATACCCTACGGTTGTGTTCTGATTCGTTAAATAATTCGATGGTAACTGTTTTTAGGCTGGGATTACTTAAATGATCGGCTGCCAGTACCAAGGTTTACGTAAATTGATTAATTCAAAGCAGGAGTTAAAAATATGGTTATAGTCAGGCAGGATCCTCGTGAACACATTCGAAAAGACTTTAAAACGTTTGGTACTACTAATAAAAACATCGAAGTGCCAGATCTTGTTCAAGTACTACACAATTCTTTTGATTGGTTTAAGAGCGAAGGTATTAAAGAATTATTAGAAGAAATTTCGCCGATAGAAGACTTTTCGGGTGGTAGATTCGAACTGAAATTCATCAAACATGAAATAAAAAAACCTCTCTTAAGTGAAAGACAATGTAGAAAACAGGAAATCACATATTCGGCCCCACTTTATATAACTGTTCAACTTACAATCAAGGAAACCGGAGAGGTAAAGGAACAAACCTTATTTTTTGGTGACATGCCTCTTATGACTTCTACTGGAACATTCATAATAAATGGAGCCGAAAGAGTAGTTATATCACAACTGGTAAGATCCCCTGGAGCGTATTTTACAACCCAAATAGACCCTAATACAGGTAGAACGCTGTGTAATGGAAAACTCATTCCAAACCGGGGTGCTTGGATCGAGTTCGAAACTAGCCCCAGAGATGTTTTATACGTAAAAATTGATAGAAAAAGAAAAGCTCCTGTTACGATGTTGTTACGTGCCTTAGATTGGAAGAACGACAAAAACATAAAGTCGTCTGAAATAAGTGACAGTCAAATCGCCAGCCTGTTCAAAGATATTGATAATAACCCTGACCACAGCTTTATAAGTACCACCCTGTCTAAAGATTCCACGTCCGATTCGTCTCAGTTAGACGCAGATACTAAACAAAAAGTCACCCAGAGGGAAACTGCATTAATAGAATTTTATAGACGTCAACGTCCCGGAGAACCGCCTAGTATCGAAAATGCTTCAAAATTACTAGGAGACTTGTTTTTTGACGAACGACGTTATGATTTAGGTAAAGTTGGACGCCACCGATTAAACAGAATACTAGAGGCAAGGAAAGAAAGCCAAATTCTTTCTAACCAAGATTTAGTTGAACTAATTCGTCGAATGATAATGATCAATAACGGACAGGCAAAAGTAGACGATATAGATCATTTAGGAAATCGTCGAGTTAGAGCAGTGGGAGAGTTGATTCAAACTCAAATACGAACGGGTCTTATGCGTATGGAGCGAGTTATAAAAGAAAGAATGTCAACACAACTAGATCCAATGGTAACAACTCCAGCTGCACTCATTAATATTAGGCCTATCGTTGCTGCAATCAGAGAGTTCTTCGGCGGTTCTCAACTATCTCAGTTTATGGATCAGACTAACCCACTTTCTGAGTTAACTCACAAACGGAGACTATCTGCTCTTGGTCCCGGTGGATTATCAAGAGAAAGAGCTGGGTTTGACGTAAGGGATGTTCATCACTCTCATTATGGAAGAATTTGCCCAATAGAAACCCCTGAAGGACCAAACATTGGTTTATTAGGGTCCCTATCAACTTATGCCAGAATTAACGAATTTGGGTTCATAGAAACTCCCTATAGAAAAGTTAAATCTGAAATAGCAAGTGATGACCCAGATATTCAAGGTAGAATTCCAACTGAAGATATAAAAGATTCAAATGGAAAAATAGTTGCACGTAAGGGTAAATCAATCAATATGAAAGTGGCGGATTTGATCAATTCTCTAGAGCCTACCGTAGTCCATATCACACCTTACGTTACTTCAAACCCTGACGATATCGTTAATTTTTCTGCGGATGAAGAAGAAAAATATCACATTGGACAGGCAACAACTAACATAGATTCAAAAGGTCAAATGACCGGAGAATTGGTGGAAGTTCGTTTCGGAGGTGAGTCTTATTTTCATGTTCCACCCGACCAAGTGGAGTTTATGGACGTTTCACCCATGCAAATAGTATCTGTTTCTACAGCTCTAATTCCATTCCTTGAACACGATGACGCAAATAGAGCTCTGATGGGTTCAAACATGCAGAGACAAGCTGTTCCACTAATCCAACCTGAGGCGCCGTTAATAGGAACTGGGATGGAGTACCGAGTAGCCAGAGATTCTGGTCAGGTTTTGATAGCCGAGGGAGATGGGATTATTTCGGAATTAACTGGGGATAGCATGACTGTAACATATGAAAACGGTAAATCAACAGTTTACCCCCTTAATAAGTTTTTGAGATCAAATCAAACGACCTGTATTAATCAAAGACCATTAGTAGATAAAGGAACTGTAGTAAAACAAGGACAACCAATAGCAGATAGTTCTTCGACAGATGAAGGAGAATTAGCGTTGGGTCAAAATCTGCGGGTCGGATTTATGAGCTTCGATGGTTACAATTATGAAGATGCCATAATATTGAATCAAGATTTAGTGAAAAATGATCGGTTTACTTCAATACATATTGAAAAACAGGATTTAGAAGCAAGAGATACTAAGCTAGGTTCGGAAGAAATAACCAGAGATATACCTAATGTTGGGGAGGAGAACCTAGCAGACTTGGATGAAGATGGAATTGTTCGAGTTGGAGCATGGGTTAAAGCAGGCGATATTTTAGTCGGAAAGGTGACACCAAAAGGTGAAACTGAGCTAAGTGCAGAAGAAAAATTACTGCGAGCTATTTTTGGCGAAAAAGCACGGGACGTAAAAGACTCAAGTTTACGAGTTCCCCACGGTGATCACGGCAAAGTCATCGAGACAAGAATCCTCACAAAAGAAAATGGAGATGACTTACCTCCGGGTGTGTTAAAAATAGTTAGGGTTTGGATTGCCCATACACGAAAAATAGCACAAGGGGACAAAATGGCCGGGAGACATGGGAATAAGGGTGTAGTAGCGAAAATTCTCCCCCGCGAGGATATGCCTTTTACTGAAGATGGCACTCCTTTGGATATCATTCTAAACCCCATTGGGGTACCCAGCCGAATGAATTTGGGGCAATTACTTGAGACTCACCTGGGTTGGGCTGCCGAAACTCTTGGGTTTCATTCTAGATTGCCGGTATTTAATAATCCAAAAGACGGAGCCATAGAAGATCAAATGGCCCGTGCTTGGATTGTGCAAGAATCCCATGCCCGAGACAAAAAGACGATAAATTCCGTCGAGATTGACTGGGAGAAAGTTAAATCTTGGCTCACTGATCGTAATTACGATATAGCTAAAATTTGGAGCGATGCACAAACTAATAGAGGAGTAGCTCGAGATACTTGTTTAAAAATTTGGTTGAAGGAATACGCAAATATCGAAACCAAACAGTTGAAGCCATCTGATCTAATGCAAGCTGCATTAAAACTCGCCAGAGATAAAAAATTGTCTGCTCCAATATTTGGGAAACAGAAGGTCTTTGATGGAAGAACAGGCGAAGAATATGATCAACCTGTCACTGTAGGTAACGTTTATATGCTGAAATTAATTCATTTAGTTGAGGATAAAATTCATGCTAGGTCAACCGGTCCATACTCACTAATAACCCAACAGCCATTAGGCGGAAAGGCTCAATTTGGTGGGCAACGTTTTGGGGAAATGGAAGTTTGGGCACTAGAGGCCTATTCCGCAGCGCACACGTTGCAAGAAATCTTGACTATTAAGTCCGACGATACGGTGGGTCGAGTAAAAACTTATGAATCTATCGTTAAAGGTGAACCAGTAATACAACCCGGAGTTCCGGAATCTTTTCATGTTTTAATGAAAGAGATTCAAGGGCTGGGGCTTTCTATGGAATTAATGAGTGGTGATTTCTCCAAATCTGAAACCCCACAACAGGATGATGCGGTGGTAAATATGGGCCTGAGTTGGAATGAAATTTCGGATAACGACTTTAATTTATTGGATTTTGAAGCACTACCAGCTGATCTGGTTGATGATGATTTAGATGAATCTGAAACCACAGAGACAGAAGATGACAACGAAGATTCAGAAGATGATATATCTGACGAATCTGATGTTTTTGGATTAGATGAAGATTAGAAAATTTATCAATGCTAATAATGGGATTTTTATTCACTAAAACTTAAACCCCAAATAGGAGAATTTTTATCAATGGTACAACCAGGTTCTGATTTCAACGCTATACGGATATCCCTCGCATCCCCAGAACAGATGCGTGCTTGGTCAAATGGTGAGGTAACCAAACCAGAAACAATAAATTATAGAACTCTGCGTCCTGAAAAAGACGGTCTTTTTTGTGAAAAAATTTTCGGTCCAACTAAAGATTGGGAATGTTATTGTGGAAAATACAAGAAAATACGTTATAGAGGCGTAATATGTGATCGGTGCGGTGTTGAAGTAACTCGTTCTAAAGTGAGAAGAGAACGGATGGGACATATTAAATTAGCAGCCCCTGTTTCACATATTTGGTTTGCTAAAGGCACTCCATCACGAATAGGTCTATTGCTAGATATTTCCCCAAAAAATCTCGAACGAATTATATATTTTTCACAGTATGTAATCACTTCGATAAATGAAACTGTTAAAGAAGAAGCGATAAACGCGCTAGAGGGGTACAGGAATTCAGAATTAACAAGGATTAGTGAAGAGTTAGGCGTTAAAGACGGATCTGATTCAAATCCAAATGAGAGTCCTTTAGATGAAAACGTAAATCCTCCCGAAAATTCTGATAACGACAATACAAACAAAACTTTTGATTCTCTGAAACAAGAAATTGACTTGGAAACAGATGACAGAATAAATGAAATTCAATCTATTCAACCCATGGATTTGTTAACTGAAACAATGTTCAGAGAGTTATCTGATAGAGCCAACGGAGTATTTATTGCACAAATGGGAGCGGAAGCAATTCAATCGCTTTTAGAAAAAATTAATTTAGACGATCTAAGCGTTAACCTGAGAAATACTATAAGAGATGCTTCCGGCCAACGAAGACTGCGTGCAATAAAACGGCTCAGAGTAGTCGAATCCTTCAGAAAAGGGGGTAGTAAACCGGAATGGATGATATTAAACGTTCTTCCTGTCTTACCACCCGATTTACATCCTATGGTTCAACTTGACGGTGGCAGATTCGCGACGAGCGACCTAAACGATTTGTACCGCAGGGTAATTAACCGTAACAATCGATTAAAACACTTAATCGAACTACAAGCGCCTAACATTATAATACGTAATGAAAAACGGATGTTACAAGAATCAGTAGATGCCCTAATTGACAACGGTCGGAGAGGGCGAGCTATTTCTGGTAGCCACAACCATAAATTAAAATCATTAACGGATTTACTAAGAGGGAAACAAGGAAGATTTCGTCAAAATCTTCTGGGCAAACGCGTTGATTATTCTGGGAGGTCCGTCATTATTTCAGGTCCAACGCTAAAGTTAAACCAATGTGGCCTGCCAAGAAAGATGGCTTTAGAATTATTCAAACCTTTTGTAATGAATTCCCTGATAATGAGAGGCTATGCACTGAATATTAAAAGTGCTAAAAAAATGACGGAAGGTGGGAGCCCTGAAGTTCAGGATATATTGGAAGAGGTTATAAAAGATCATCCCGTTTTACTAAATAGAGCTCCGACCCTACATAGACTAGGAATCCAAGCATTTAATCCAACTCTTGTTGATGGATCAGCGATACAACTTCACCCACTTGTGTGTACGGCATTTAATGCTGACTTTGATGGAGACCAAATGGCAGTTCATGTGCCACTTTCTAGAGAAGCAATCGTTGAAGCTAATCGATTGATGATGTCAACAAATAATATGTTAGCGCCTAGTTCCGGTTACCCCATAGTTTCCCCTACTTTGGATATGGTACTGGGGATTTACTACCTTACTACCTTTGAGAGTGTTACAGAAGGAAAAACACAGAGCCTAGAGACAATGAGAACATTTGGGAGTACGGATGACGCTCTTTTATCACTTGACACAAAGAACATTCGGCTTAAAGAAAAGATTAAAGTCCTAATAGAAAAGAAATGGATTGAGACAACGGTTGGCAGAATTATATTCAATAATGCACTATCGGGATTGGATTTTTTAAACATCGATTTTAACAGAGCCGAGATTGAAGAAATAGTTGCCAACATTTTTCAAAGATTTGGAAATGAAGTCACTGCTGAAGTTCTCGATAAAATGAAAGATCTCGGATTTCAATATGCCACTCAATCCGGAACAACTATAGCCATGAGAGATATTGTTGTACCTTCAAGTAAACAATCTTTATTATCAAACGCTGACCAAAAAATTAGAGGTCTAGACAATCAATATCAAGCAGGTCTCATAACGGACAATGAAAGATACGTTGCTTCAATTGATATTTGGACCGATGTTTCCGACAAAATGACAAACGCAGTTAATGATAATCTGCCAAATTATCAAGGTATTCACACAATGGCAGAATCTGGTGCCAAAGGAAATTTAGCACAGATCAAACAAATGGCTGGAATGCGCGGACTTATGTCTGATCCAAAGGGCCGTATTATAGAAATGCCGATAAGGTCAAGTTTTGCCGAGGGGCTTTCTGTTTTGGAATATTTTATTTCAACCCATGGTGCAAGAAAGGGGTTAGCTGATACGGCTTTACGGACGGCTGATTCAGGATATCTAACAAGAAGATTGGCCGATGTTGCACAAGACGTAATTATTAATTCCGAAGATGACCTTAACTCTCAAGGATTTTTGATAGAAGATTCGGATGAAAATAGCATTCAAGCTAGAATTTCAGAGAGGATCCACACTAGATACCCAGCAGAAACCATAGTACATCCTGAAACAGGTGAAGTATTGGCGGACCGAAATACTTTGATAACAGCGGAAATAGCAAAAAACATCCAAGACGCTGGTGTGAAAAAATGCTACGTTCTATCCCCATTAAGTAGTTCACATCTCCGTGGTATTTCAAAAAAAAGCTATGGCGCATCATTAGCAACAGGTGAAGAGGTCTTAATAGGCGAAGCTGTAGGTATAATGGCTGCCCAATCAATTGGGGAGCCCGGCACACAGCTAACTATGAGAACCTTCCATACAGGAGGAGTCGCTGGGCAAGATATCACTTCGGGATTACCACGTGTTGTGGAAATTTTTGAAGCTAGAATTCCAAAGGGTTGCGCCGTCATTTCAGATATCAGTGGTACGGTAAAACTTCAACAATCTCCAGAAGAACGTATAGTTAAAATAATTTCATACGAAAACCAAACTCACTCTGTTGAGATTCCCGGAACTCACAAACAGCTCGTAAAAACCGGAGACTGGGTCAATGCAGGTGACCCAATAATCGGAGTTAAAAAAACATTACGAAACTCCAAATTAAAGTTGGGTGATAACGACCAGCTACCACCAGAGTTATTCTCTCCTGTACCTGGTGAGGCTACTGTATCAAAAGGTGTAGTAACTATTAAGTGGGACGAAGTAAATGAAAGGCAATATGTTATACCCGCCGCTGCAGAATTACTTGTTGGGGATGGTGACAATGTGGAATCAGGACAAGCCATAAGTAGTGGATCAATGAACCCTCATGATATTTTGCGAATTAAGGGTGCTGCATCTCTTCAACGTTACATAGTCGACGAAGTACAAGCCGTTTATCGGTCACAGGGTGTAAAACTTCACGACAAACACATTGAACTGATAGTCAGACAGATGCTTAAAAAGGTACGTGTCGATAATATTGGAGCGTCTGATTTAATACCTGGTGAATTGATCGATAAAAATGTCTTTGAGGTTGAAAATAAAAGGCTAATCGATAATGATCAGGAGCCTGCCACCGGCAGCCCGGTGTTGCTAGGAGTAACGAGAGCTTCTTTGAACACAGACTCTTTCTTATCTGCTGCCTCATTTCAAGAAACTGCTAGGGTTTTGACCGAAGCAGCAGTCAATGGATCCATAGACAACCTAAATGGATTAAAAGAAAATGTAATTATAGGCAGGTTAATTCCTGCTAGGTTGGATCAATCCGAAAGTGGTAGAGCTAAACTGGGTACAACTGATATATCAGAAGGTAATTTAACTGGAATCACACAAGGTCCTAAAACATTTGACGAGGCGATAGCAATGATGGCCGGCAACGACCCCTCCGAAATGGATAAATATTCGACCGGTGGAGAAACAGATGAAATTAGCATTTCCTCAATTGAGGTAGAAAAAGCTGCCATGTCGATGAAAAACGACAGTAACGAAGAATCTTCTATTGAAAAATTGGCTGACGCTTTTTTTGAACCGAAAAACGATGAAACAAAAGACGATTAGAGATCAGGGATTAAAAAAAGAATCCGCCAGACTAACCCTAGGGCGGTTAGCTCAGATGGCTAGAGCGCGTCGTTGACATCGACGAGGTCACAGGTTCAAGTCCTGTATCGCCCACCAATTAAATTTATTATAAATTCTGGTTTAGTTTAAAGTGCCTATTAATTTCGACAAACTTAGCATCCAAGATAAAAAGGCTTATCTTGACAAGATGAGACATTCCGCAGCTCATGTATTAGCTGAATCAGTTAAAAAAATATATCCGTCAGCAAAATTAACTATAGGGCCTTCTATTGAAGACGGATTTTTTTACGATTTTGACGTTGCTGAACCTTTTACCCCTAACGATCTTGCATCTATAGAAAAAGAAATGGAAAAATCTATCAAGAAAGATACTTATTTTTCGGAAAGAGAAGTTACAAAAGAATTCGCAAAATCTCTTATTAAGGATAACCCTTATAAACTTGAAATATTAGCAGGAATTTCTTCGAATGAAAAAATTACTTTATGTAGTCATTCAAATGGAGACTTCGAAGACTTATGTAGAGGAGGACATGTAGAAAAAACTGGGGATATAAAAGCTTTTAAACTTATGTCGACTTCTGGGGCATATTGGAGAGGTAAAGAAAGTAATCCCATGCTACAGCGAATATACGGTACAGCATGGGAATCAAAAAAGTCTCTAAAAAAATTTTTAATTCAAAGGGAAGAGGCTGCTAAACGGGACCATCGAACGATAGGTCGTGATCTCCAATTGTTTTATTTTGATGCTGTGGCCCCAGCAAGTCCTTTCTTCCTTCCAAATGGCACGGTTATTTTAAATGAACTTTATAGCTTTATGCGTGACCTTTACAAAAAATACAATTACGATGAAGTGGTCACACCAGAAATTTTTAATACCGATCTTTGGAAAAAGTCTGGACACTACACGAACTATTCAGACAGTATGTATTTTATTAATATAGACGACTTCGAATACGGTGTAAAGCCTATGAATTGCCCGGCGGCTGCCCTGCTATATAAATCCCAATTTCATTCGTACCGAGAACTCCCTCTGAGATTTGCAGATTTTGGTAGATTACATCGATACGAAAAATCAGGCGTAACTCACGGCCTAAACAGAGTACGAACGTTTACGCAAGATGATGCTCACATATTTTGTACCATTGACCAAATTGATAACGAAATTAAATCCTTTTTAAACATGCTTTCGGAATCGTACAAGGTTTTTGGGTTCAATAATATGAGATTTACCTTATCACTTAGACCAGAAAAAAGGGTGGGTAGCGATAATTTATGGGATAGAGCAGAAACGACATTACAAAAAATATTAGATGGATCAACGTGTGATTACAGCCTGGAAAAAGGAGAAGGGGCATTTTATGGTCCAAAAATAGATGTTTTTGTCCCTGATGCAATTGGACGAGAATGGCAACTTGGCACTGTTCAACTCGACTTTTCCTTACCTGAGCGTTTCGAGCTTGAATACACTGAAGAATCTGGTTCAAGAGTAAAATGTGTCGTGATTCATCGAGCAATGCTTGGGTCGATGGAACGGTTTTTGGGAGTTTTAATTGAGCATACTGCTGGTTCGCTTCCCTTGTGGCTATCGCCGTTACAAGTTGTTGCAATACCTATAGCAGATAGACATCGGCAATACTGTAAATCAGTAGTGGACAAACTTAAATTATCAAAATTTCGCGCCAGAGTCGATGGATCTAATGAACGTATGAATGCCAAAATTCGAACCGCCCAATTACAAAAAGTTCCATATATGATTATTTGTGGGGATAAAGAATCCCAAAATAATTCCATATCAATTAGGTCCCGCGATGGAATCAATCAAGAAATCATCAATATTGATGATTTCATTGATGTACTAAATGATGAACGGTCCAACCGTTCATATTCGCATCGTTAAAATTGATCTTACTAACGCGTTAAATAGGTTCCAAACCTAAATAGAGATTTTCTACACTCGAGAAATCCGATAAGCTTGTTTCATGGTGAATAAATCTGTGAAATTATATAGGGGTCTGCAGGGAGTATACTTCGATAGGACCCGTACTACCTTTATTGATGGTAGTAATGGGATTTTAGAGTATCGCGGATACAATATTCACGATTTAGCAGAAAAATCGACCTTTGAAGAAGTTTCATATTTGTTACTGCACGGAGATTTGCCAAATAGGCAGCAGTTAGACACATTTAACGACTCTTTGAAGGAAGCACGAAATTTGCCAGCGCAAATCTTCAGTATCATAGACGAAATAAAAAACTCGCACCCAATGGACGTTTTAAGAACAGCAGTATCGGCCCTTGCATCATTTGATGAAGACCGTGAAAACGATACTGTCGAAGGTGCGATAAAAAAAGGCATTAGATTAACTTCGCAAGTTCCAACTATAGTTATGGCCCATCACAATATCCGAAATGGCAACCCCCCAATAGAGCCTAATCAAAATTTGAATCACGCTGGAAATTTTCTATACATGTTGAATGGGAAAATACCTAGCCAACAAACTATAAATCTTATGGACAAGGATTTTATTCTACACGCCGATCACGGATCTAACGCGTCTGCATTCACGGCGAGGGTGGTCGCTAGTACAAATGCAGACCTACATGGGGCAATTACTGCCGGTATCGCAGCACTTTCTGGTCCGTCACACGGAGGGGCAGCCGAAAACGTAATGCAAATGGCGAAAGAAATCGAATCCCCTGAAAAAGCTGAAGGTTATGTGAAGACGCTTTTGGCAAACAGAGAAAGAGTCATGGGTTTCGGACATCGTGTATACAGATCCGAAGACCCAAGAGCCCGTCATCTTAAGGAGGGGGTGAAAAGATTAAGCGCAGAGGTTGGGCAACCCCATTGGTATCAGATATTGGAGGCAGTCCAAAAAGCTATGTCACCATATAGTAGAAGAGGTATCCACGTAAATGTTGATTTTTTTGCAGGCGTTATCTATTACTTAAGCGGTATACCCCAAGATTTGTTTGTACCAATATTTGCAGTTGGTAGAATTCCCGGCTGGGTAATTCAGGTAATAGAACAATATGAACACAACATTTTAATTCGCCCTCTGCTACATTACACTGGTGAAAGGGAACGTACGTATATTCCATTGAAAGATAGAGTTTAATAAACCAAGGTTCCTACTCCATTGTCGAGTCTTAACGAACAACTTGTAAAATATATCTCTGATAATGGCCCAATAACTTTCCGTGATTTTATGGAGTCGTCCCTGTATGACGAGAATTTCGGCTATTACACTTCAAAAAAACCAAACAAGAAATTTGGGTACACGAACGATTATTTTACTAGCCCCCATGCCCACCCAACATTTGGATTATTGATAGCCATATTTTTAAAAAATATCCACGTTTTAATGGGTAAGAAGGATAATTTCACAGTAATTGAACACGGATCTGGTGACGGTATATTAGCACGTGATGTGATCGAATTCTCTAGAATGATCAACAAAACTTTTGGCAAATCTTTGAATTACTTAGCGATCGATAAAACTCCAGAATGTAACACTTTTCAAGAGATAAAAACTTATGAGGCAATTTCCAATATCAGAGCTGATGTTTATTTGTCTAACGAACTGATAGATTCAATACCGGTCCATCGATTTGTAATCAGGGCATCCCAATTAAAAGAAATATTTGTAGATGTAAAAGATGGTGCATTAGTCCAAAAAGAAGGACCAGTATCAGATACAGAGATTTTTCGTAGAGTGCAACCCTTTATTCCAAATCTACCCAATGGATATATGGGTGAAGTATGCGTTGCGTATGAAAATTGGGCACGCGAAGTACGTGGCCTCGTTGAATCAGGAATAGTTATATCAATCGATTATGGTCACAATATTGAAAAATTATACACTCCGGAACGACGAGGAGGACTATTACGGTGCTATAACGGTCACAACATGAATCAAAATCCGTATTTAAACCCTGGTAGTCAAGATATTACAAGCCATGTAGATTTTTCATCGTTAAATGAAGCTTTAGGGAAGGTAGGATTCGTGAAAATAGCAAACTATTCTCAAAAAACCTTTTTGGAACAGCTTGGAATACATAACTTTGCAAAAGACGTTATAAAAAAGTTTAAAAGTAATCACATAAATGTTAAATCGCTACAGGAAAATTTAGAAGGTATTTTAACTTTAGTTGAAGAAAATGGATTGGGATCATTCCAAATATATATACACTCAACCCCTGATTTAAGTTCATTATTAGTAAAAAAGTTGGATCAACTGACTATGCCTGTAAAAGACTTGAATTGCCCTCTTACATCATCCCAAAGAGATTATGTAAATTTTTTATCTTCGCCCTATAAAAAATCAGGATTTCTTCCACAAAAATCTTGGGAAGAACTTTTTTGATACACAAGAAACGTGGTTGAAAATTGGCACACAAATTATTAAAAACTCCACTGTACAACGCACACATTAAATCCGGAGCTAAAATAATACCTTTTGCTGGATGGAATATGCCATTACAGTACAAGAATGGAATTTTATTTGAAGTTAGAGCGGTTCGAACATCGGTTGGAATGTTTGACGTTTCGCATATGGGTAGAATCGAATTTTACGGTAAAAATATTTTATCCATATTAGAAAAAATCATGAGCATTAACATCTATTCTCTTACAGAAGGAAAATGTAAATACAATTTGATCTGTAACGATGCGGGAGGAATTATAGATGATACTATAATCTCTCGATTGAAACCCAATTTATATTCTCTGGTAGTAAACGCAGTAAATACGGTTCAAGTCACAAACTGGATGAAAAAACACGGTGGTGACGAATCCAATATGGCAATAAAAACCTATGACACAAGTATGATTGCAGTTCAAGGGCCAAAGTCCAACGATGTAATTAACAAATTATCCAAAACACCAATTAATATTGAGAGATTTTCTATTACTGAAACCAAACTATCCGGAATACAATGTTTGATTAGCCGCACCGGGTACACTGGTGAAGACGGGTTTGAAATTATTTGTTCATCCGTAAAATCCAACGTTTTATGGCAATCTTTATTGGAGAGTGGAGTCACACCATGCGGTTTAGGGGCTCGAGATGTTTTAAGAATTGAAGCTGGGTTGCCACTACACGGAAATGATATCTCTGAAGCATATAATCCATTCCAATCACAATTACATAAATTTGTTAGTTTACATAGTGAAAAATATGTCGCCAAAAAATCTTTAAAAAAGATAAAATCAATGAATTTAAAGAACCAGCTAGTAGGAATAAAACTGACTGAAAGAGGTATCCCGAGAAAAGGACACAATATATTTATCGACGACTCGAAACAAAGTAAGGGTAGTATTACTTCTGGAACATTCTCTCCGACAATTTCATCTGGGATTGGTCTTGGATACATTTGTTCAAAATATTCGGCTCCAGGTACTAAAGTGAAAATCGATATTAGAGGTAAAAAAATTAATGGAGTAGTTGTGAACGTTCCGTTTTTTAAAAAAATTACATAGGATTAATTGAAATTGGAATTTCAACATTCGTGAAGTGGATCTGACTGAAATGAAATATTCAAAAGAACATGAGTGGGTAAAAATCGAAGATGGTAAAGCCACTATCGGTATAACCAATTTTGCCCAGGAATCACTTGGCGACATCGTATATATCGATTTACCGGATATTGGTTTCAAGATTGTCCAATTCGAAAAATTTGGTGAAGTCGAATCAGTTAAAGCCGTGAGTGATTTGTATGCTCCGATATCCGGTACCATCATCGAAATCAATCCCCTCGCCGAAACAAATCCAGAAACCGTAAATAGTTCCCCTCATGAAAATGGGTGGCTTTTAAGGGTTGATTCGTTCAACTTAGATGAACTAGAATCTCTCATGTCCGAATCTGAATATTTGAAAATTATTTAGAATATTAAATATTCAGATTTGTCTTGCTAAATACAAATAACAATCATCCATATATTCCTAACACATCTCAACAGGCAAATGAAATGTTGAAAACAATTGGAGTCAGGTCTTTCAACGATCTGTTATCTGATATACCCGAACAACGTCTTTACCCAGATATATCGCTGGCTAATCCTTTATCAGAGTCTGAATTATTTAACAATCTGGTCACGTTATCAAAAGAAAACATAGGTCCTGAAGATTATTCCTATTTCCTTGGTGCTGGCGCTTATCGGCACTATATTCCATCCACTGTTAAAACCATAGCATCTAGGGGAGAATTTTTGACAGCCTATACACCTTATCAACCGGAGGCTGCGCAAGGTACCTTACAAGTTGGATTTGAATTTCAAAGTATGATATGTCAACTTACGGGAATGGATTTAACCAACGCTGGTATGTATGACGGCCCAACAGCATTCGCTGAGGCCTGCCTAATGGCGTCAAGAATTACAAAAAAAAACACTATTGGTTTACTCCCGTCAACGGACCCCAGAATAGTTGCTGTCCTTCAATCCTATATAAAAAATAAAAATTTAAAAATTTTAACGATTCGATCTAAAGAGGATTATAAACAGAAAGACTTGGCGTGCATTGGTGTTCAGTATCCGGACTTCTTTGGGAGCATATCAGATGTTAAAAGTATTTCCGATATTTGTAAATCGATCGATGCCCTCTCTGTTGTGCACGTAAATCCGATTAGTTTAGGTTTACTCAAACCCCCTGGCGAATTAGGGGCAGATATTGTGACAGCTGAAGGTCAACCGTTGGGTATCCCTATGTCTTTTGGAGGACCCTATGTAGGTTTATTTAGTTGCTCAAAGAAATACATGCGGCAAATGCCCGGAAGAATAATAGGTCAAACAACGGATACAAACGGAAACGTTGCTTATACGTTAACTCTACAGACACGAGAGCAACATATAAGAAGAGAAAGAGCGACTTCAAATATATGTACTAGCACCCAACTTATGGCTTTGATGGTTTCAGTCTATCTTGCCACACTAGGCCCTGAGGGAATGAAGAGGACTGCAACCCTTTGTTATCAGAAAGCACATTACGCGGCGGACCGTATAAACAATTTAAAAGGATTTGAAGTTGAAAAACAATTAAACTTTTTTAATGAATTTATTATTAAATGCCCCACTGACCCCGATCATATTAACGATGCCCTTCTAACAAATAAAATTATTGGGGGCCTAAATTTACATCCTATGGTGGAAAACGGAATGCTGGTGTGTTGTACCGAACTGAACACTAAAGAAAATATTGACTCATTCGTAACATCACTTGAAAAAGCGACTATCGGATAAATCGATGTACAAGAAAACTATAGATAGAACTCTTTTAATGGACAGGTCAATAAATGGCAGAATATCTTTCGAGGTTCCCATTTCAGATGTTCCTAATCAAAAGTTGCCCGAAGAAAAACATTTGAGATCCCAATTACCCCTACCAGAACTTTCCCAGTTGGAAATAATAAGATACTTTTCCACTTTGAGCCAATTAAATTTCTCCATAGATACTAATTTCTATCCGCTAGGTTCCTGCACAATGAAGTACAACCCTAAAATAAATGACGAACTAGCTTCATTGAACGGGTTTCAAAATTTGCACCCCCTACAACCTCCTAAAACAGCTCAAGGCGCGATAAAAATATTAAAGTTCCTGCAGGAATATTTAGGAGAAATTTCAGGTCTACCTGGGGTTTCTTTGGCGCCATTAGCTGGAGCACAGGGTGAATATTCCGGATTACTGATCGCAAAAAAATACCACGAAAGAAATGGCGACTTTTCACGAAATATAGCTATTATTCCAGATTCAGCTCACGGCACAAATCCAGCTTCGGCAGCTATGGCAGGTTTTAATGTAGTTACAGTGAAATCTGATTCCTCTGGAAATATTGATGTAAAAGACTTGAAAAATTTAGCTACTGATAAAATAGCCGTGTTAATGCTGACTATTCCGAGCACATTAGGTTTATTCGAGCCAAATATTTTAGAAATAACTGACACCATTCATGAAACCGGAGGACTTATATACGCAGACGGAGCCAACTTAAACGCCTTGTTGGGACTGGTTAAATTTGGCGATTTAGGAGTGGACATATGTCATTCAAACCTTCACAAAACTTTTTCTACACCTCACGGTGGCGGAGGACCTGGAGCTGGACCAGTGATGGTGACAAAACAACTAGCGAAATACCTACCTTCGCCAGTGGCTTCTGAAAATAAAGGTACGTTCGAACTATTCACTCCAGAAGATTCACTTGGAAAAATAAGCGGATTTCATGGTTCATTTGGCGTTGCCATCAGGGCATACGCATATATAAGATCACTTGGATTACAGGGACTCCGTTCTGTTTCAGAAAATGCAATAATCAACGCAAATTATATTCAATCAGAACTTAAAGAACATTATGATTTATTCTCCGAAAGACACTGCATGCACGAAACTGTTTTGAGTGCTAAAAAACAAAAAGGAAACGGTGTTTCTGGTTTGGACATAGCAAAACGTTTACTAGATTATGGCATACATGCTCCTACGATGTATTTTCCTCTAATTGTAGAAGAAGCTCTAATGATTGAACCAACTGAAACCGAATCGAAAGAAACTTTAGACGAATTTATTAAAGTTATGAAACAAATAGATAAGGAAGTGTCCGAAGATCCGGAACTACTAAAATCATCACCCCATTTTCTTCCTGTGACACGTTTGGATGAGGCAAAAGCTGCTAGACAACCTTACCTTAGATGGCAACCCAACAACCATTGATTATCGATACCCATGTACACGTATGGGAAATGCCACCCATAGCACAAATTGGCCCAACGGCACCCTCTTGGAAAAGTATGCCTAGGGAACATGGCAACATTGAATTGCTTTTATCAGACATACAAGCAAATAAAGTTGACCGTGCAGTTATTGTTCAAACTTCCTGGTCAACTTGGGATAATACATATTTATCTCAAGCATCGCATAGATATCCGGATAAATTTGTGGCTATGGGCTTGATTGATCCTCAATTAATAGACAACTCAATTACGGCAGTAAAATGGATGGATAATTACGGGATACAAGGGTTTAGGTTTCATCCCATGTATTATGAAAATTTCGAGGTTCTTATTTGCCCAGGTAATCGAGCTATGTTCAAAGAAATAGAAAAACGTAATGGTAAAATTCAAATACATTGCCGTCCTGAACATGCATATCAACTAAACCAAGTCGCTAAAGAATATCCAGGAATAATTTGGATAATTGATCACATGATGTATCCTTCCCCTTCTTCGTACAAAAATTGGACAAAAATATATGCTCCAGTACTAAATCTTTCAAATCATGAAAACGTGTACATGAAAATTTCGGATATACACAACAGGTCTAAGGTAGACTGGCCTTTCCGGGATATGCACGAAGTAATAAAAAAAACTATTGATACATTTGGAATTGATAAGTGCATATGGGGTACTGGTTATCCTGGTCATTTAAGAATTAAACATGGATGGTTGTCGCTGCATGATGAAATACGACTTATACGAGAAAATTTTTCTTGGTTAACCTCATACGAAAAACGAAAGTTATTAGGACTTAATGCTTTGAAATTATGGAAATGGAAAGTCGAAGAAAACCTTTTACAAAAATAAATAAATTTATGGATTCAGAAAAAACACAAGATCATAATATTGAAAAAAAATGCTGGAAATGTGGAGCGTCTTTGGCAACTGACGCTAAATTTTGCCCCGCATGCCTAGCAGATGTAAGTGTTTCAGGGGTGTCTAATGACCCAATCGTACCCATAACGTTTAAAGATTTAATAAACATACTCAAAACTAAACTCCAAACTAAATTTCCAGACCCATCTGAAAGAGGCAAAAAGTCACTTGAAAGTGGCAAGGAGTTTGAAAAAATCTGCAAGTTTTTCCTTGAAAACGATTCTCATTTCTCTGAAAAATTTGAAATGGTATGGTTGTTCAATGAATGGCCAGGGCGTCGAAGCATTGATATTGGGATAGATCTTGTTGCGCAAGAAAAAAACGGGGATCTTTGTGCAGTTCAGGCAAAATATCATTCAAACACTGTCCCTTCTGAAGAAATCGACAAGTTTATAGCGGCGGCGGCTGATAGAAGCTTTAAATCACTGTTACTAATTTCTATGTCAGACATAACACATAATTCAGATTTCAAACTACAAAATAATTCAAAACATTCGGATTTTGTTCAGCGAGACAGATTAGAATCTAGCGATGCAAACTGGGCCAAATACTTGGATCTCAACCAAAAAACATTTAAATTAGGAGGCAAAATTGAACGTCTAGCTGCTTTCATCATTGATGAACTAATAGCAATAATTTGCCTTCTACCGTTAGGAACTACTTTCTTCTCTGCTCTTGGAACTAATGACCAGGAAATGATGATGAACGCTATTTCCGGTAAATTGGAAATGGTGCTGTTTCTAACATTTGTTCCAATAATAATTCAAGCCTATTTGGTAACTACTAGGGGACAATCCATAGGGAAAATAGTAATGTCGTTACGTATTGTGAATGCTAAAGACGGTACAAATCCTGGATTTTTGAAAGCATTTTTTGTACGTAGAATACTACCAGCGCCGTTGTTCTTTCTTCCCCCAATACTTCTTTTGTATTCTGTAGTTAATGTTCTTTTTATTTTCAGATCAGACAGAAGATGCATACATGATTGGATTGGAAGAACTATAGTTGTAGAATCAAAAATAGATAAACTAGAAAAAAAAGATAAATAATATGGCGCTAAAACCAGGGACAGTTGCTCCGACATTTGAAATACCTCACCATCTTGATGGTGTTGCAAGATTAAAAGACTACACAGGTAAAACGCTTATTGTTGCCTTTCATCCCTTTAGTTTCACCGGAGGCTGAACAAATCAGCTTCGCGGGTTCCGCGATTACGGAGAAACATTTTTAAAGGATGGAATAGAAATCATAGAAATTAGTTGCGATTCGATACCAACGCAAAAGGCTTGGGCCAACAGTTTAGGGGGGGTATCTTTTCCAATCGGGTCTGATTTTCATCCGCATGGTTTCATTTCACGTCAATTTAACGTCTATAACGAAGATACTGGAGCTGCGCGAAGATCAGTGTTTATAATAAATGGTAATGGAACCATAATTTGGTCAAAAGAATATGAGCCAGGAACCCTTCCAGACCCCGATGAACTTAAAATAGAAATTGAGAAAATTGATAGACAAAAAAATTAACATCTTCACAAAATGAGTCAATATCCTAGAACTTCAGTAATTAATACAATTAACGAAATAGGAGTAATACCTATTTTTTATAACGGCAACCTAGAAATTTCATCGCAAATATCTGAATCGTGTGTTGGTGGAGGATTAAAACTTTTAGAGTTCACTAACCGAGGAATTCATGCAATTGAAATTTTTTCAGAATTGGAAAAATTTTGTGCTTCCAACGTCTCTGAAGCAATCCTGGGAGTGGGGTCCATAATTGATGCCGGTACCGCTGCATCCTATATAAACTTAGGAGCCAATTTTATAGTAGGACCTACTACAAATCCTGAAATTGCTCGCCTTTGTAACAAACACAAAATCACCTATATCCCTGGGTGTCTTACTCCAACGGAAATATCTCAGGCATATGAACTGGGAGTGGAGTTCGTTAAGGTATTTCCTGGAAATTCTGCCGGTGGTCCCAGTTTCGTCAAAGATATTTTAGGCCCTATGCCCTATGCATCCATAATTCCTACTGGCGGGGTAGATATCACAAAAGAATCGCTTTCTGGCTGGTTTGAAGCGGGTGTTTCCGCCGTCGGCATGGGGTCAAAATTAATATCAAATGATATCGTCCAAAACAGAGAATGGAAAAAACTTGAAATTAGGAGTAGGGAAGTTTTCAACTTAGTTAAATCAATTCGATCCAAATAACTATTGTTAAAACATAATCCCACTAAAAAATTCGGAGTAAAAGTATGAGTGGTGTGGTTACATTTGGTGAAGTAATGCTTCGCCTAGCAACACAAAGGAGAGAACGTTTCACTCAAACAAGGGACTTTGAGGTTACTTATGGTGGTGGCGAGTGTAATGTTGCGGTTTCCCTTGCCAATTTTGGCGTACCTGCTACATTTGTGTCTTCCGTTCCGGCTAACGACATTGGGCAAGCTTGTATTAACTATGTTAGACAATTTGGAGTGGACGTTTCAAAAATCATCAGGACAGGCGATCGCCTTGGTATATATTATTTGGAATCGGGAGCCTCAATGCGTGCTTCAAAAGTGATCTATGACCGGGCTGGATCTTCAATATCGACGGTTAAGCCAAACACATTCGACTGGGAAGAAATTTTTTCAGAGAAAGATTGGTTCCACTTTACAGGAATCACCCCTGCAATTTCAGAAAGTGCCGCAGCAACCTGTGAAGAGGCAATTGAAGTTGCTTCCGCCCTTGGGCTCACAGTTTCCGTCGATATGAATTACAGGAAAAATCTCTGGTCCCCCGAAAAAGCTCAATCCACAATGAAACCGTTAATGAAATTCGTAGATGTAGCAATTGGTAATGAGGAAGATGCTGAAAAATGCCTTGGAATTTCGGCTGAAGGGGTGGATGTTACTTCTGGTGAAATAGACCCGGATGCCTACACTACAGTGATTAAAAGATTAGTGGACGAGTATGGTTTCAAACAAGTTGGGGTAACGCTGAGAGAGAGTATGTCTGCCGATGATAATAATTGGAGCGCTATATATTTTGACGGGGAAAAAATACTGACTGGAAAAAAATATCCGGTGAGAATAGTGGATCGGGTTGGAGGAGGAGATTCCTTTTCCGCAGGTATCATTTTTGGAAATCTAAAAAGTGAATGGGCATCACAGGATATTTTAGATTTCGCTGTGGCATGTTCTGCACTTTCACATACATTCCATGGAGATTTCAATTTAGTAGATGAGACAGAAGTTATGTCAATAGTAGGCGGAGATACTTCTGGCAGAGTACAACGTTAGAAATTAATTTTTCAAGTCTTTCATAATAATTTGATTTACAACTTTTCAAACAAAACCGTCATCGTGACGGGAGCAAGCAAAGGGATTGGTAAGGCGATCGCATTAGCGTTTGGTCTGGAGGGCGCAAATGTAGTCGCGACAGCAAGGTCACTTATTGAACTCAACGAAACCGTTAATTGCATACGTAAAAATAAGGGTACCGGTGTCGCTATAACTGGGGATCTTGGTAATCCAAATGACATTAAACGAATAGTAAAAGAAACAAAAAAACAATTTGGAACGATTGATATCCTAATAAATAATGCCGCTATCATTCATCCGAAAATTGACACTGTGGATTTTGAAGATGAAGTGTGGGTCAATGTCTTGAACGTTAATCTTACGGGCGCTTTCCTGATCACAAAATATGTACTTCCTTCAATGATCAAACAATCGGGCGGGAAAATAATCAACATATCATCAATTGGTGGACGCAAGGGTGCTCGTGGAAGATCGGCATATCGAGTAACCAAAGCCGGTCTGATTAGCCTCACGGAAACATGGGCAGCCGAACTACATGAACATAATATAAATGTAAACGCTATATGTCCTGGAGGTACTGATACTGAAGGTTACCGATCAGCTTTTAATTCAAAAGGAAAACAGGACGACCCTAAATTAATGGACCCGAAAGAAATCGCTGAGGTAGCGTTATTTTTATCATCAGAAAAAAGTTCAGCAATAACTGGTGCCGCTGTCGATTCCTTTGGAACAGGCAATCCTCTTTTCGCATAAGTACGAAAAGTATTTGCGAGTTTTATCGAATATCTACCCATCAGACAGGTTACATAAGCTGAGTCTGGACTTGATTTTTTCATCACTGCTACCATACGCCATTGAATAATGTCCTCTGTACCCTTTAGATTCAATTTTCTTAAACATATTCTTAAAGTCTATATTTCCTTCTCCAGGTATCATATGAACTTCATAATCCCCTTTATTATCAGCCAGCCTTACTTCCCCAATACGGTCGACCCCAAATGCATCAATAAAGCCACCTATCCCTTCAGGAACCAAATTAGAATGGTTAACGGTGAAGGCCCATCCTAATAATTCAGGAGAAATTTGTTCAAAAAAATATTTACATTCCTCAACGGAGTAGGCGAGGTATTTTACTTCAGATTTTTTCGGCTCACAATTCAAATTTTCAAGTAATAATTTTTGACCTTTTTGTGATGCATAATCACTCAGTCTTTTTAATCTATCCAGGGCTGCTTTTTTTCTATCTTTATAGTCACTGGTAAAATGATATCCCGCATGAACTACTACCCACGAACAACCAAGAGAATTAGCGAGATCGACACATCCAACCATATAATCATCAACACCCTCAGTAACATAAGGGGAATACTCAGCTACGTTAACTGCTGAAAGTGTATGCAATCCTATATATAAGCCGTTCTTTTCGCACGTTTCCCTAATATTCCTGATACGATTCTTATCCCATAAATCCAAGTGGTTGAAACCTTTATCAACGTTAAAATCAATAAAATAAAATTCATTATCTATTGCCCAGCACAATACGTCTTCCAGTTTACGAGTACCGGCATCAAAACCAATACGATGGTGCAAATTCAAGATACTATTCCTACCTATACAGCTTACTAAGGGATAAATCGATAATCTCATAGGGAATTCCGGAATTCTTCGCAATTTTTTCACCCTCGGCCAAAATTAACCAGTTACCCCCTTGAGAAACAGATTTACCATCTTTCATAATTACATTGCCTTTAACAAAAGACATACATGCTTTACCAGTGGAAGGGTCAACAATGGTAATGTCTGCCTCAGCACCCTGAGAAAAGTGCCCACGATCTTTTAAGCCCAACATTTCAGCTGGATTACAAGACAGTTTTTTTACGGCTTCTGAAATAGATAAAGCGCCGAAAGTAACTAGGGCCATAGTCCTTTCTATCGCGACATTACGAGGTAGAGCGCCTCCGTCAGTAGATATAGCATCAATTACAAAATCACCTTGAGGGTTTTTAGCTGTGACCAATTTGTAATTAGCGATTGGTGAATTAACAGGAAAACTCAAGGCTTGGTTAGTCGAGTTAGATTCCCATATTTCAACTGCTTCGGACCCTGATACTAATATCATACGCCCATCCCGTTCAATAACCGCAGATCCGTATCCATCAAATAATGCTTTTCTCAAACCATTATCATCCGGCGAATATTTTCGCGCCACCATGCAATTTCTGGCAACATTGTAAACTAGATTCCCATCCTCATCACATAACCCATTAGTGCCATTTATTTGAGCTAAATATACTTCACTAACCACTTGATTTTTTATTTCAGATATTATTTTTATAGCCTCTTCCGCCTCTTTTTCTGCAGTATCAGTCAATCCTCGTGTATACGAATTAACGTGGGCAACGTGCAGTCTCCCTCTGCCTATAATTTGGGGGACTTCCCTAAGCCCGGTGATATCAGATCCAGAATCTTTTGTCCCCACATGAAAAGCTACCCACGATTCTTGATCATTAGCTTCCTGAATAATTTCTGATGAAGTCTCAGGAGAAAAAGGGTAATATCCTCCAAGCATTTTTACTCCAATGCCTCCATTATCTTTTAGCTTATAAATAAGGTCACGAATTACATTCCTAGATGGTTTTTCGGAAGGGATTGTTACAGCAGGTTGTAATCCAGCAATACAGGCGACGTTTAATCCAGCACCTCTTAGTTTGATTCCTTCACATAATATGGAGGGGTTCCCCGCTAAATCTAGGGCTGTGGTGGTACCCGATTCAGCTAACATTCTATGCCCATAAGACCTATCTATATCTCCTCCAGGAGTTGATAGGTGGGCATGGGAATCTATGTGGCCGGGCATAACTATTTTGCCAGAAACATCAAATGATTCGGTGTCACCGTGCCCATCTAGACTGTCTGATACAGATTCTATTTTTCCCTTATTTATAGCTACATCAAAGATCCCATCAACATTATTAGCAGGATCAACGACGTGACCTCCTTTTAAAATTGAATCATACAAACTAAACAACTATCGTACAGTGTCGTCTTACATTTTAGGAAGAGCGTCCCTTTACTTGGTCAGAAGCCAACATAGCTTGTGTCATTTGCTGAAGGATTTCGGTCGAACCCCCGGGACCGTACGGTATAAGGACTGCATTATTTTGACCGGTGGTGCCAATATCTCTTAGCGCGTCAAAATATTGGACCATCATAACCATGTTCATCACATCTTGGGTTTTTACATCGCTTCCAGTCACCTCTTTCAAATCTCCAATCGAAGCCTTAAATCCTTCGATGATTGCTGCCCGTTGCTCAGCCACACCTTTTCCTTGCAATGCTTTTGCTTCCGCTTCCGCTTCCGCTGCTTTTACTTGCCTGATTTTATCGGCTTCAGCTTCATTTTGAGCTGCAACCCTTAACCTTGCCGTAGCGTTTATTTTGTTCATAGCATCCTTAACATCCGGAGCTGGTTCTATATCAGTAATTAACGATTTCACTATTGAATAACCGAAATCCTCCATGGATTCTGCTAGGTCAGTTTTGACAATTTGCGCTAATTCATCTTTGGTTACAAATACTTCGTCCAAAGTTTTTTTTGGCACCTCTCCCCTGATCACGTCCAAAACGTAGGATGTGATTTGCAGATCTACATCTGTCAACCTGTAATGGGCCTCAAAGATTTTTTCTGATATGGCTAAAAATTGAACAGAAACTCCTAAATTAACAAAAACGTTATCTTGAGTTTTCGTTTCTACAGGAACATCTAATTGACGGATACGGATAGATTCCTTTCCAGATACTTTTTCAATTATGGGAATACGAAAGTGTAGCCCGGCCCCCAAAATTCTATTATATTTACCCAACCTTTCAATAATTCCCATCGATTGTTGAGGAACTATTACAATGCTAAGTGCCAATAAAAGTATGGCTAATACGACGATAGCTATAATTATTTCCATGCTTTATCCTTTGGTAATTGGATGTTTGTAACAGGTTTATCAGTATAGTTTCTCATAAACCAGATGTTTAATAAATTAATGCCTAGTTTATCAGTAAAAAAATTAGGTTTGGATGTTCTAGTAAAATTTTGACACAAAGCTTATTTGCAATATATTTGGGGCGGGGGATGCGCGATATGGGGCGGGGTCTCATAGCAATTTTTATCGCCATTTATCTGACCGCGATTGGTTTAAGTATGCCACAAGTGGGGTTGTTGCTAACACTAAGCCTGTTGGGTGGATTTTTGCTTTCCTTATTAGTAATGAGCGGAGCGCGTTACTTACCTAGAAAAATTTGGTTTGTGTGTTTAACTTTTGTAACGTGTATTGCCGGTTGTATTTTATTTTTATCCGATAACATCTGGTTATTATCAATAGGTTCTTTTTTAGGATCATATGCGGCTTCTGGAATGCACTGGGGACCAACGATTCAGTTAGAACAGGTAAGCGTTACAGAAATCACCAGTGAAAAAAACCGCCCACGAGCCTTTTCCAATCTAAACATTGCCTCGGCTGCAGGTCGTGCAATAGGTTCGTCACTAGTTGGCATAGCAACATATTTAATAGGGGTACACGATTGGAGTATCACCGACGCCTACAAAGTACTAATTTTTATATACGTCGGTATAAATGTTATTAACGGAATAATCTATGTGTTTTTGACAAAAGAAATTGAACCTAATGTCCCCAAAAATGAGCTGATTATAAATCCAATAATTACAAAATCTCGTCGGAAAATATTAAAACTTTCCAGTCTTTTTGGTTTAGATTCATTTGCTGGGGGTTTAATTTTTGATTCATTTGTGGCATTTTGGCTATTTCAGAAATTTGGAATGAACGAAGGTCTCATTGGAATCATCTTCATAACTACACAAATGTGTAACCTTGTGTCCCTTTGGTTATCTCCTTACGTAGCTAGAAAAATTGGGCTATTGAACACCATTGTCTGGACTCAGGTTATTGCATCGCTATCTCTAATGTTTTTTGCACTAGCTGGATCACCTATTTTAGCTGTTGCGTTATGGATGTTCAGAGGATTATTTGATGAAATGGACGTCCCAGCACGACAATCTTATATGATGATTATCATCCCCGAAAATGAGAGGAACGTAATGTCTGGGACAGCAAATTTAGGTAGAGGGCTGGGAAGGTTACCAAGTTCATATATTACTGGCCTTCTATGGTCTGGATCTCTTACTATATTCCCATTTATGTCGGCAGGAATATTAAAACTTCTTTACGATTTCACTATTTATAGAACGTTTCACAAGGAAAAACCTGTAACAATTAAACCAAAACCTACCTCATGATAAATTTCAAAACAGCTGGAATTTTTAAATAATCCTATGAAACAAGTTATTTTAATTGCCTTAATCTCCATTTTTTTTATTGTCATTAATTTCGACATTGTAGTGGCAGAAGATTTTACTCCCGCAGGATTCAAAAACATCGCCTCCGAAAAAACAGGACCTTATAAAACCACTTTACAAATTAGTCCTCCTGAACCAATCGCTGGACCAGTAAAATTTGCGTTAGTTATAACCGACTCAACTGACGGATCAGGTATTTTTGACGCGAAAGTACAAATTTTCGCAGAACCAGAAAAAGGTCCAAAACAGTATACTCCTGGATTGAATTCACAGAAATTTGGGAATGTTTATATAGGTATGTTGGAATTGGAAACAGGAGGAGTCTGGACTGTTGAAGCAATTATCGAATCCAAGCTCGGTAACGGAAACGTTATAGTCCCTTTACAGGTAAAGGAACGTACCAGATCTGCTAATTCGATCACAGGAAACATCCTTTTTGTAGGGGTAACTCTAGTTTTTATTTTTATTCCGGTAAAGTTATGGTTAGAGTCAAGAAGAGTACGTTAATCCGAGAAGTTAGCTAACTGATCAGCAAACGTAAACACAGCCGGTAATCCTCCCGTATGAAGAAATATAAGTGTTTCACTTGTATTCTGTTTACCTTGACGGATTTGGTCAATAATAGCTGCCATTACTGTTCCGGTATAATTGGGATCACATATAATAGCGTCTGTTCGACCAGCTAAATGAATCGCTTCGGCGACTTCAGGGGTTATTATTCCATATCCTTCGCCAACGTATTCATCTAAAACTCGCATATCATTTTCTTTAAATGTAATCGGTACTTCCAGAATTTCTTTTATATCGTTTTTATGCTGAAAAATATACTCGGATAGTGGCATATCATAATTTACGGTAATACCGGTGAATTTCCAATCTAGCCCCATGTTTTTTGCCGCAATAATTAATCCACATAAAGAACGCCCTGCAACTCCGTAAATATGAATATTTTCAAGGTTTTCTTTTTCGATCTGACTTTTTAGTTCAATCCCAGCTTCTACAAAACCGATCATTCCAACTAATTTAGGATATAAATGATCCTGAATTAAATAAACTTTGTTCCCTTCGCTCTCAAGTCGATCTTTTAGTTCGATAGCGTATTCGTGGTCATTCGCTGATTGGAATTCGTCCAATAAATGCAAATCCGCTCCCAATATCATATCTATCAAAAGATTACCTTGAACTTTACGATTGGAGGCATTCTTGAGTATGAGTACATATCGTAAACCTACCTTATTAGCAGCCGCTGCTGTCATACGGGCATTATTAGAGTGGTAGTCCATAATATTTATAATCGTATCGTAACCAGCTTCTTTTATTGCCGGCATTTCAAATTCATAGTGCCGTGCCTTGTTACCACCATAGGCAAGACCTGTCATATCTTCTCGTTTAACCCAAATACTACAACCACCTAAGTACTCAGTTAAATTCTGCATATATTCCAATGGCGTAGGAATATGAGCTATCCTTGTACGTGGAAATTTATCTATTTTTTTTTGCAGTTGTTCTTGAGTTAAATAAACTTTGGTCATTATTTTTTATTTTAATTTCGGTCAATCAAATATTTCGAAAACTCATCACCATAAAAAAACACTTGAGGCAATCCCCCCGAATGTATAAAACATATTGTCTCATATTTCTCCAAATTACCTGAACAAGCTTCACCTATAAGAGCTGATAGCGATTTACCTGTGTAATTTGGGTCCAATATTACACCCTCGGTTTTAGCAATTAAATAAATCACCTTGTATACATCATCAGTTGCCATACCGTAAGCGGGTCCTGAATAGCCAGATAATACATCAAAATCGTTAGAAAACAGAGCTTCATTTAACCCAAGTAATTCTGCAACTTGTTCAGATCTTTTTACTGATAGTCTCCTGTAATTATTGGAATCCCCAGGGGAGTACATCACCGCAGTACTTTTCCAGTTTAGCCCTCTGTTTTTGGCATACAATTGTAACCCTGCTATAGACCTTCCCGCCAAACCCCACATTCTTATTCGTCCCGTGATAGGTTCGAGTTGACTTTCAAGTTCTACACCGGCTTCAAGGAAACCTATCATGCCACATAAATCAGCATACTCGTCGTTAGAAACAATGAAGGGAGTCCCGCCGGATGATTTTACGTTATTTGATATCCGAGAAATTACTTTGTCCGTATAATCCGTAGGGCTTCGGTGTATTTCAGCGCCTAATAATTTACACAGTAAAAGATTCCCAGTAAGGGGTTCTCCAATTTTATCTTCAGCAACTGTGTAATATTTCAGTTTCGTTTTAGCGCAAGCCGCGGCAATAAAACGAGCTTGGTTTGAATGGAAATCATTAGAGTTAATAACCGTATCATAGCCATTTTTAAGAATATGCCCGAACAAAAATTCCATATGGCGAGCCTTATTACCTCCAAAAGCAAGACCTGTTTGGTCTTCACGCTTAATGTAAATAGGCGGAACAAAGTATGGCGTCATATCCTGTATCGCTGTCCTCATATTCTCAGCTCGTTCCAAAGGTGTACATAGATGAGACATCCGATATCGCGGCAAACTATCGATCGAAGAAATGAGTGCTTCTCTTGATATTATCATTCTTGATTGGGAAGCCAACCCCAAGGCCGCGGACCAAAATCTAGTGGCATTACATCACCATTTTTTATCGCCAATTTAGGTCTGATAGCTACGTTACCATTGTTTGTTGCGCCTGTAACATCATGAAAAATAAACTGCCCTTCAATCAGTTCAAATATAGATATATCTGCGGTCCTCCCAATCTGTAACGAACCAATCTCATTTTCCATTCCGAGCGCTTTAGCGGGACCTAGTGTAGTCATTTTTACAATATCAGTTAAAGATAATCCCAGTGACATAACTTTACCCATTGCATCAAATAATGAAAAAACTGGTCCATCATATAAACCTGCCAATGTGATGTCAGAAGACAGGGTATCAGGGATAAATCCAGAATCAAGCATTATTTTCGCGGAGTCAAAACTGAAGTTCGCCACCCCCACTCCAATATCAAAAATTACACCTTTTTTTTTGGCCTCAAATATTTCATCCAAAGGTCGATTTTTTGATAATAATCCTCCAGGTTGGTGGGAAAATGAATGAGTTACGATGTCTCCATAATCTAAAATCCGTGATAGGAGAAATGGGGCTAATTTAACCGCTTCACTGGATTTACCCGTTATATCGCCGACGTGCACCATTAATAAACTATTGCTGGCCGATGAAACAGCTTTCGCACAACTTACTAAATCTGATCCTAATTCCTGTATTGCTGGTGAAACCATACGTAACTTAACGCCCTTCAACACATCGGGACGGGAATTTATAGCTTCTACAGTCCCTTTTGAATCTATGTCGGCTAGGCTTCTGACCTCTGGTATTCGCATTATACCCATAGTGCCAATATTCAGAAGCGCAAAAACATTAGTTTTTGAATTAGCCACCACCCCGTTAACAAAAGCTCCCACATTATAGGCTCCAGTTGAACCTGCATCCAAAACAGTAGTTATACCCGAATTGACGCCGCCCGAATCAGCTGATCTCATTAAATCTTCCTGATGTATTTTGCGAAGCCCACCTGCCACGTGAGTATGTAGATCGATTAAACCAGCAGTGATGATATTGCCAACAGCGTCAATCTTCCTTCGATATTGGATACCCCCGATTTCATCGTTAATTAAAGCTATTTTTCCATCCAAGATAGCAATATTAGACACTTGGTTCATATTGTTAGCAATATCAACGATATGGCCGTTAGTGATTAGAAGGTCATATGTAATATTATTATTATCCATTAAAAAAAATAATCGGATTCAGCAATTGTTAATTAAAATAACTTGTGCTAACAAAATTTCAATAGTCTTTGAGGCTACCATCTTCATAAATCATAGGTGGGCGATCATATGCCACAACTGGATAATGCTGAAAAGCCTCTTCATTTAATTCAATCCCAAGTCCTGGTTTGTCGGGTATTATCAAATATCCTCCTTCACGCTTCAGTGGTTCCTTAACTAAATCAGCTTTTATACCCGTATTATCATCACGAGGGTATTCCTGTAGCGGAACATTTTGCAAAACACCGTCAATCTGAGCGCAAGCCGCGGTTAAAACACAACTTAATGGATTATGAGGTACGACGGAAACGTATGAAGCCTGTGCTAAAGCCCCTATTTTTATCACATTAGTGATTCCCCCAACCAAAGACGGATCAGGTCTCAAATAAGAAGCTCCGTTATGATTTAGAAGATCCCGGAATTGGTAAATTGTGTAAAGTCGTTCACCCATAGCTATTGGAATTGGCTGCCTGGAGGCCACCTGTTCCCAAGCGTCCATGTTTTCGGGTTCAATAGGATCCTCAAAAAAATATAGATTGAAATCAGCTAAGGCGTTTCCTATACCTATTGCCTCTGGTGGAGTAAGCCGGTTAACGACATCTATCATTAAATCGATATCAGGGCCCACCGATTCGCGAACTGCTTTAACTCGTTCAACCGCGTACCTTTGCATAGATGTGTAGCTCATCTTTTCCAAACCGGTTCCTTCAGCAAAAGATCGGTTACCAAAATTTCCAAAGGGGTAAAATCTTAAAGCTGTAAACCCTTGTTCCACCATTTCTTTCGATTCGTCCCTTAGTTCTTCGGGCGTTGTGCCAGATAGGTGAGTATAAAGACGGATTTTATCCCTTACCGGACCACCCAGGAGTTCATTTACCGGCTTGTTCAACGATTTACCTTTTATGTCCCATAGAGCCATATCGATTGCTCCGAGTGCGGCCATTACATCTGAACCACCTCTAAATATTTGCCTGCGGAACATATGCTGCCAGTTATTCTCAATAGAATTAGGATCCTTACCCATTAGGTATTCGGAATGATAATTCACCCCTGCCCTCGACGCGAAAGGCGTACCACTTGTACCAGATGCGGGATGTAGTTCTCCGACACCAGAAATCCCTTCATCAGTCTCTACCTTAACATAATCATATCTGTTTGCTGATAGAACTTTGATAGATGTAATTTTCAACCGTGCCCCCTTATAATAGTTTTACAGTAACTTTACTAACATTTTCTTTATGTAAGTCCAGTTTTTATAGGTTTGAAACAAGTCAATAAGGTAATTTTATTTAACAATGAACACACCGTTTCGGGTAGGATTGGTCGGAGTTGGGCAACGAGGACTTCAACATTTAAAAGCTCTATCAGAACTACAAAAAGAAGAGCTTATTCAAATAAAGGCACTGGCCGACCCATTCAAAGAAAATTTAAATCCAGCGAAAATTAAAAATTACGCTCCTGATTATCTTCCTCACAATGTAAATAACTACGCGTCCGCAAATGAAATGATTGAATCGTGTAACCTTGATGCAATTTGGTTCGTTATACCCCCCAATCAACATTCAGGTGAAATCGAAAAAGCTGCAGAAAAAGAAATAGCAATTTTTGCTGAAAAACCACAATCACTTTTTTTGGATGAAGTTCTCAAGCAAGCAGACGTTATAAAAAAACATAACACCACTTCAACAGTAGGGTTTCAAATGAGGTACGATCGTGGATATACAAATATACGCGAATACCTCCTTCAGAATAAATGGGTTGCAGCCGTAACAATGATTTCGGAGGGAGCAGTGGAAGGTCACGGGGTAAAACATACCCATACCGAAAAACAGGGCGGCCCATCAAATAGAATATGGACAGCAAACAAGGCATGGTCGGGCACATCAATTGTAGAGGCAGGCATACATCAAACAGACATAATGAGATATTGGACTGATGACGATGTTAAGTGGGTAAGCGCCCATTACACCGAACGACCTGTGGATTTACATGATACCGAAGGAGACAACCCGATCGCGTATACGGTCACATACGGTTTAAAAAAAGGCGGGATATGCAATTTACTTTTCACTAAACCGGCGAAATCATATTATATGGGTAGATTCGATAACATAATATGGACCCACGGAACCATAAAATTGGAAAAAGATTACGTGGATTACACTCACAACTTTGACAATTGGCCACCGGTTACTAATCCCACTCAGGAAGAAACACGAAGAGTAATATCTAAGGGACCCCATAATGTAGCGATGGGACCGGAAAACACAAAAGCAATATCAAAAGCATTTGCTACTTCGATAATAGAAGATAAACCTGATTTAAGGCGGAATTCTTTCGAATCATCTATAAACTCTATTGCTGCAGTCTTGGCCGCAAATACTTCCAACTCCCTTGGAGGAGAAAAAATTTATATTGATGAATTCATCACTGCAACAAAGTATTCAAAATACCGAAAACGTTAGTTTAACTAAAAAAATTAAAGTTGGAGAATCAGTCAAATGTCCGTTTCAGGTGAATGGTTTAGCCCGAAAAATTTAGAATTTCAAAAAATTAAAGCACGAGGACCAACTGAGTGGACCACCTTTTCACTGTCTGATTCCATGGGGATAACTGGTGAGGGAGAAATAACGTTTACACAACTCAGCGGATCTGTGGCTTCAGTCGTGGCCAGACTTGCAAATAAACTTAGAGGTAACAAAATAACATCAGATTATGACGTATTAACTCTTAATAATTTGACAGATATCAACCTAAAAGAAAATACACTTCTAGCATCAGCCGTTAGTGGGTTGAGATGTGCGGTAACAGACGCCCTTGCGCGTACTTCCAATTTATCTATGGCGTCCTATATTAGAGCTCTCGACGGAGAAAAAACAAGTCATCCATCGAAAATAACATTATATGCAAATATAAACCGATCGATGCTCCCAGATGATAATGGGGTTAGAGATCGTTCACCAGAATCGTTTGCAAAAACAGCGACAAAAGCCGAACAAGAGGGATTTAACACTATAAAATGTGCTCCATTTGATGAATGTACCCCTCCATACGAAAAAAGTGGAATTCCCCCGGCGGCTGACTTAGGGATAAATCGAATAAGTGCTATAAAAGAACAACTGAAACTCAAAACAAAGCTGTACGTAGATTGCCATTCTAGATTTGATGAACAATCCGCCTTCGATTTAGGTAATATTCTGGCATCTATGGGAGTAGATTGGTATGAAGAACCAGTCGATCCCATAAAAAAAACTAACCTAACCAAAACAATACGTGAAAATTGTTCCATACCTTTAGCAGGAGGAGAAATGGGTTACGGGTTAGAATTGTTCGTCTCTTTAATTCAGGAACAAATCTTGGATGTTGTTATGCCTGATATTAAATTCTGTGGAGGACCCGTTGAAGCCTACCGCATTGGAAGAGAATTGGAAAATCTAAAATTAGGTACAGTTTCCATGCATTGTCCATCTGGTCCAATATCTCTCCTAGCAAGTGCCCACTGCACTGCAGCTTTTGGTAATTTTCTTCCGTTAGAGCACGCCGTCTATGAAAATAATTGGAGACATAAAATCCTAGAACCATCGGAATTTGTTCGTGATGGTTTTTTTCACATTCCGGAAGGCTATGGTCTCGGCGCCCATTTAGACCAGGCAATAATTGCAACCAAAGGAGTTAAATGGACGGAATAAAACAACTTAATAACGTGGTTAGTTCCGATTATGTGAGACCCATTTTAACAAGAAAAAATACGCTATTACACATGATTGATTCGTATCAAAAAATAAATGGTGTTAGCCTAACTCTGATCCCTCCAAAAAGTAAAATTCCGGACGATTGGAATTGGTTACCAGATTCAGCAATTAACTCAGGTTCAGGTTTAGGTTTAGTCAAAATTCCTACACAACAAATAAAATCAATAAATTCATTCGCTGTGGCACCTCCTTTCCCTATTTACGATGAGTATAAAGGATCGTCGCTAACCAAGTTGAAAACCGTAGTAGATCAATTTTTCACAGTAGGCTTGATACTGATTCGTTTAGGACACGCTGCTATCGCTATTGCAGAAAATGAAAATATTGTCTTAACCAAAGTCGTTCACAGATACGTCCGCACTAGTCACAAAAAAGGTGGGCAATCCGCTAACCGTTTTAAACGGAATAGAGAAAAATGGATACAAGAATTTTTTCATTTGGTGTCTCAAACAGCAACGGATCGCTTCAATGGATACACTGGTAAATTAGATTGGTTGGCCATCGGAGGCGATAAGTACGTGGTATCCGATTTCATAAAAAAAACAACGTTACCTCGTAATCTTTCAAATAAAATTTTACCCTGGAGAACTCCTGTTAACAAACCGGGAATTTCCCAATTCCATCCTGCCGTAAAAGCGATTTGGTCATCCAGGGTATTTCATCACCCAAGCGAACATCAATGTTAATAAAATATGATCGAGCTATCTATTTATTGAAGTGTTTTCTTTTTATAGGCATATTTTTTTGTGTTTCTTGTTCAACTTCAATTAATTCAAATGATGTGCGCACCATTGAAACTTCTTACGAAAATTCCAAGGCATTAAACCTAGAACCTACCAAACTTCCAAAAAGTATCACTCCCTCAATATCGTCAAAAAAGACCTTACCTAAGCTGATTGATTTCTTTGATGATTCTTGACTTATATGTAAAGCATCGCTACCGGGTATAGCGACATTAAAAAAACGAGTCGGCGTCAATGCTGAGTTTATTACGTACGAAGTGATGAACCCCGATTCCAGAAAATCTATGGAATCTTATCAAATAATTTCCATTCCAACTTTTATAGTTTTAGATGTTGATGGGAAGGAAGTCTGGAGACAAACAGGCGGGGTGTTTAAATCGAACGAAGCTTTGAACGCTCTTTTTGAATGTTATTCAGAAGATAATGGGGCTATCAATCCTTGTTGATAAACTTGTTTTCCAATCATTAATGAATACTTTCCTGTAAACTTTTCGGGAAGGTTTACCTATATCAGATGGAAAATAACAATGACTAAAGCGTCTAAAACTAAAATATCCGAAAGAGTCACTTACTATAACGGAAGGATAATTCCTGAATCTGAAGTAGCAATCTCGTTTAGGGACAGAGGATTTAAATACGGGGATGCCGTTTTTGATATGACAAGAACGTTTAATCACAAAATTTTTAAATTAGAGGAACATGTAAAAAGGTTCTACAACTCGTTGAGATATGTTCAAATTGACCCGCAAATAACGGAATCGCAGATGGTCGCAAAATCCGAGGAAGTCTTTGAAGCTAATAGACACTTATTGGGTCAGGACGATGATTTTTGGCTTGGTCAACGGGTATCAAGAGGAATCGACTTGGTCGGGGGGGAAATGTGGGATACAGATGGAAGCCCTACAACAATTATCGAATGCACACCCCTACCACTGAAACCGCGAGCCAAATTATATAGAGATGGTATTTCCGTGGTGGTTCCTTCAGTGAGGCGAGTCCCCCCGGAATCACTTAGCCCTAGAGCAAAATCACACAATTATCTCAACTTAATAATGGCCGATCTTGAAGCCAAAGTTCAAGATCCAGAAGCCTGGGCTATCTTGCTCGATAATAGGGGATTCTTAACGGAAGGAATTGGTTCAAATATTTTTACTATAAAAAATGAAGTGATTTATACCCCTAAAGAACAATATGTACTCGGAGGTATATCCCGCGAAACAGCCATAGAACTAGCAAATAGTTTAGGTTTATCGGTTGTCGAAAAAGACATAGACATTTTTGACGCGTATACCGCTGACGAGATTTTCTTAACTTCTACATCTCTTTGTATATGTGGAGTAAGTAAAATCCAAGGACGACAAATGCCTCACGAAGGACCATCTGGACCTATTACTAAAGCACTTATGAACGCATATGTAGACCTTGTTGAGTACGATTGGATAGGTCAATATCTAAAGCAACTAGAAGACTAATGAAGGTCCAGGGCCTCTAGGTGTGGAAAATCGTCCTGATAGCCTGGAAAATAAATCTCTAGCGCCCTACAAAAGAAAACCTCTTTCTGCAAAATCGGGTACTTTTGCATTATTACTGTCTACACTTTGGTCAGCGAATCCTGTTGCGACGAAAGCTGGTCTTTTAGACTCCGGCCCTTTGAGATACGGATATCTAAGATTTGCTCTTGGTGGAATTACCAACCTTATCTGGGCTTTAATCACAAAAAAATCTTTTAAGATAACACCTAACGAATTTAAACCATTATTCCTGTTGGGAGCGCTTTTTAGTGCCCAACTAGCATTTCTCAATATTGGTCAGGACTTAACGACAGCAGGTCATGGGTCAATCATTATATCTACTTTTCCATTATGGTCAGCAATTTTTGCTCATATATTTGTTCCTGGTGACCAGTTGTCAAAACTTCGTCTGTTCGGAACATTAATCGCTTATGCCGGAGTAGTAGTAGTTTTTTATCATAGCCTATATATTTCACCTGGAATGAATCAAATTTTCTTCGGAGATATTTTTATGCTTTGCTCCGCCGTATTACTGGGACTAAGACAAATTTACCTTTCACAGCTTGGGCAAGTGATAAAACTACATAAGCTACTAATCGCACAAAGCATCTTCGGAATATTATCCTTCGGGCTAGCAAGTTTGTATTTTGAATCAAATGATCCTTTTTTATTCACACCCCAGTTGTTGATATCACTTTTTTACACCGGTATTGTCATAGCAGGATTGGCTTTTCTGGGCCAAACGTGGTTATTAAGAAATTACTTGCCATCAAGGGTAACCGTCCTGTCTTTAAGCCAACCAATTTTTGGAATTTTATTGAGTTGGGTTATTTTGGGAGAGCCCATAGGTTCAGAATTGTATATAGGGGCAGTTTTGGTAATAGCGGGATCGTTTCTCGCCCAAAAAAAATAAAAACCGGTCAATTTAGAAGTATATGAGATTTTACCTTGAACACTTTTAACATTAGGAAACATAATGAAAATCACTGACATAAAAACATTCATGATGCAAGGAGGAAGAAGGAATTGGGTGTTTTGTAAAATAGAAACAGCCCGGGATATGCCTTGGCATGATAAGGTTCAAACTTCTCCCCTTGCAATAACCGATGGATATTTTGAACTTCCGAAATCACCAAGACTGAGAACTGATCTTGACGAGTCGATAATTAAAATGCGCCCATACACTCCCAACAAAGAACATTACGTTGGCTCTTGGTACACAGAGGATAATTCACCAGCCGATGTGTAGATTTAGATATGCCTCATAACCAAACATTCGTTCTTAATGTGGGTAGAATTTTTACTGGAATGGGAAACGATATACCTGAACCCCATTCAATAGTAATTGAAAACGGTAAAATAAAAAACATTGACCTTAAATCTCGTATAACTGATTCTTTTAAAACCATTACGAAATTAGATTACCCTGATTGCACCGCGCTTCCTGGACTAGTCGACGGTCACACACACATGATGGCTCCAGGTGACGGAACACCTGGAGATGACATAGTAAAAGATGCAGATGAAAACCTCCTAATTCGTGCAACACATAATGCAAAACTTTTTTTAAATGCTGGTGTTACAACGGCAAGAGAAAATGGAGCCAAAAATAACGTAGGCTTTGCTTTACAAAAGGCAATACGCTTGGGAGTAACCGACGGTCCTGACATGGTAGTTTGCGGGAGACCCATAAGTATAACTGGCGGTCATATGGGTTATTGTGGATCAGAAGCTGATGGACTGGATGAAATTAAAAAAGAGACAAGAAAATTAATCAAACAAGGTGCTGATTTTATCAAAATCATGGCTACTGGTGGTTCTACAATCACTTCCGACCCGTTAAAACCTTCCTACACATCTGAAGAAATGCAACTAATTGTTGAAGAAGCCCACCGAGTTGACAAGTTAACAGCAGCACACTGTTCTTCGATTAAAGGTATCGAAAATGCTTTGGAAGCGGGCGTAGATATGATAATTCATTGCATTTTTGAAGACGAGACAGGTATGTACAACTATAGAGAAGACTTAGCTGAAACATTGGTGAATGCACAAGCTTGGGTTAATCCGACTTTGCATATAAAAATTGCAGGAATTGAAGATATAAAAAAAAGAGGTTACAAAAAAGGTGGGCTTAGTAGATTAGAAATTTTGCAATTAGATAATGCAACGCGGTCTCTTGAAAATTCCCTGGAAACCGTTAATCGTTTTTCTAAAATAGGAGTTAAGATGATGGCAGGATCAGATTCCCCGTGGGGGGCTTATCCTCCCGGAGAATTTGTAAAAGAAATACTAGCTTTAAATCGAGCGGGGCTTTCCATTTATGAATCACTTCTTACGGGTACAAAACATGCCGCACATTCGATTGGAAAGGGTCATGTATCCGGAATACTTAACGTGGGCAGAAACGCCGATGTGCTTATAGTGAAAGGAAACCCCCTAATAAACCTCTCTGACTTATCCAATGTTAAACAGGTTTACAAAAAAGGAATACCACAATACAAAAAATCAAAAGGGTATTCTGGTATTCACACCGAAATCAAATAACAATAAAATGGTGCAGTTACAACAACACTGCAGACTGAGAAAAGGAATTTAAATGACAGGAACAGAACTTATAGCGCACATACTTAAATTGGAAGGGATAGATATGGTAACCTGCTTTCCAAGTAACGCGTTAATCGAATCTGTCGCAAAAGAAGGTATTAGACCAGTTATGTTTCGTCATGAAAGAGGCGCAATAATGGCCGCCGATGGGTTTAGCAGAGTTAATGACCGGAAAAAGTTCGGAGTTGCTTTAATGCAACACGCAGCTGGAGCTGAAAATTCAGTAGGTGCAATAGCTCAAGCATTCTCTGATAATGTCCCCATTTTGGTTTTACCCGGAGGCCATCCGATTGAACAGAAATATGTAAGACCAAATTTCTCTGCTGTAGATAATTATAAAAACATAGTTAAATCTGCCGAAACTATTTACACCACTACTCAAATAAGTGACATTATGCGCAGGGCATTCCATGCGCTAAAAAATGGTCCTCCAGGACCCGTTGTAGTAGAAATGTCTATCGATATTTGCGAAAAAGAAGTTCCAAGTAGTGCAACCTCTTACCACTCTCCCGTTCCTTCTTCAACGGTCCCTTCATTGAATAACATAAAAGAAGCTGTCAAACTTATCCTTAACGCAAAAAATCCTATGATATGGGCTGGAGCTGGAGTCTTATCTTCAGGTGGTTGCAATGAATTAAAAGAATTGGCTGAATTAATTGAAATTCCGGTTTTCACAACCATGGAAGGTAAATCTGCCATAGATGAAAGACATCAACTTGCTTTGGGTGCAGGAAGTGGAGCCACAACTTGGCCTGCCCACAAATGGATCAATGAATCAGACTTGGTTCTTGCAATAGGTACAAGTCTTTCAAAGAACAACTACACCCAAGAAATGCCTAGAGGAAAAACTGTTATACATAACACTATTTCTTCACATGATGTAAATAAAGATACACCATCAGAATTAGCGTTACTAGGAGACTCAAAACTCACAATGGCAACATTAATCGATGAAATAAAGGGAGAAATCGGTGAAAAAGGGAGAAAGACAAATATCTCCAAAAAAATAGCAAAAGAAAAAGATAAATGGACGCGTGAATGGATGCCGATACTTACGTCTGAAGAAAAACCCTTAAATACTTACAGGGTCATTCACGAAATAAACAACACAATAAATAGGGAAAAGAGTATTGTCACTCATGATGCAGGCGCACCTCGCGACTCAATCGTACCATTTTTCACAGCAACCACACCTCACAGTTATATAGGTTGGGGAAAGACAACTCATTTAGGGTTCGGAATTCCACTGTCCATTGGGGCTAAGCTCGCCTCACCGGAAAACTTTTGCCTTAACTTAATGGGCGATGGGGCATTTGGAATGTCAGGAACTGATGTTGAAACTGCAGGTAGAATATCAGCTCCAATTACAACTGTATTGCTAAACAACAAGGGTATGGCCACATACCCAGGGGGATTTCCTACAGCGAGGGAACATTATGGCATTTCTCATATGGTTGGGAATTACGCAATGATCGCAGAGGGAATGGGGGCCAAAGGAATTACAGTTGAACATCCATCAGAATTGCAGCCAGCTTTAAAAAATGCCATGCAATACAACGATAATGGAGACTCTGTCCTGATTGATGTTCACTCAAATATGGAGTCAAAAAAATCCCGTTTTTAAAAACGTCTAACAAATATTAACTGAAATCTCATTTAGGTAAGATATTTCCAGTTTGAAATCAACTCAAGCCGTTCTTTATGATTAATATCAGGATATGTATCAAACTAGTTTTAAAGCAGTATTATTTGATTTAGACGACACACTGATTGATCGTAAATCTGCTTATGAATACATGTGTCGTCGTTTTTATGATCTTCATAACGAAATTAATTCTTCCATTACCTGGGTGGAAGCACGGAATTTTTTCTGGAATCTCTCGCCCAATAATGCCGCAAATATAACCGACCACATCAAACAGATTAATAAACGATGGCCCACAATACCCAACGAACCAGAAGCACACAAAAAATTCTATTTCGAAAAAATGATTGAAAATATTAAGCCTTTGCCCGGAGTTAATAAATTTATAAAAAAATTAAAAAGATCGCACGTTAAATGGGGAGTCGTAACAAACGGAGACGATTATCAATACAAAAAAATAGCCAAAATTGGGTGGACAAACCTGGTTCCGTTTGTATTGGCTTCAGATATTTACGGGGTTAAAAAACCTCAACCCGAGATATATAAAGAAGCGGTTAGACTTCTGGATATCAAAATAACTGACTATTCGAAAATTCTTTTTGTGGGAGACAACCTCTATACAGATATAATTGGAGCACAAAATGTCGGTATGAAAACAGCGTGGGTAAGGATGGGGCGAGATCACCCTACTGAACCACCAATACCGGATATTGTTATTGACCACGTCGACGAATTAACAAAAACACTTCGTATTGAATGAGAGTTTAGGGTCCAGTATCTCCACGATATAACGCTATACAACTCGCCTTGACGTTCTTGTAACTAACTCGATTAGAAATTATTTTAGAAGGCATAAATGCACGTTTGATTAAATCTCTAAATCTTTGATACAAGTATGCGGTAGTTAACAAAAGACACCCCAACACTAAAAACGCAATTACCCGATAGGCTAAAGCAAGTTGGAAAGAATCGAAAAGGAAGAGCTTTAAAACAGGAATACCCAAAACAAAAAGGCCAACCAAGCGTATCGTTCGGTTTTTTGCTATAAGCCCAACTACAAGGACTACAACACTATAGGTACTCCATAAAGCAGTGAGCCCAAGACTTTTTGCATCCCATTTTTCTTTATCGTCAATTGTAAAAATGCTATCAGAATTAACCAATCCTATAACTTCGGCACTTAAAAACCAGACAAACAGAATATTGGCAGCCACAAGACTTAACGCCTTCAGTATGCGATTTAAATCAACGTGAATATCGTGAAGTCTCCACAAGGAAAATGAGAGGAATGCAAATCCTGCCGCAATAATCGTGGGCAAAAAAGCGATAGAGCGGGTGTTTATAAATATCTTGAAAGTTTGTTCATCAAAATAACTATCATAGGTAATAGCCCTAATGCCGGCTATAAGTAAAATGATCAGGCCAGCTATCCGATAATATGGAACCCTTCTTATTACACCCACTAAACTGAATAATAGTGAAAGGAAAGCCCATCCAAAGGCGACCCAAGCACCATAAACTTGGGTGGGAACAAGAAAGATTAACATTGCAATTCCAAGATAGGCAGCAACAGGTCCGGCAAAAATCTCTCTTCGGCCTATCGAATCACTGTATTTTCTGTAAAGAAATGCTGTACCGACCAAAGAAGCAAAACCCATAATATAACCTACGCTCTTAATGAGATCTAGCTGATCTCTCGTAGTTTCTACAATCAATTCCGGAGTTCTAAAAGCCCCTATATAAATAAAACTAATGAGGTATAAAAACATCGCTCCATATCTAAATTGTTTTACTCTAAGATGCATAGAAATAAACATAATCACAAAACATTCTACAGCCCAAGCTAAACCAACATAATTGGCCCCAAATTGAACCGGCAAAGCCACAGTCAAAAACATAAAAGACAATCCAAACATTATCAATGTCAAAGTTAGGCTTCTATGCGGTACCCCAATTTCCCTAAGTTTGAAACCCGTGACTTTAAAGGCTGCAACTCCTATACAAAAATAAAGCACAGAAAGAAGAACTGTAAATAACCCAGTCAAATGTCTAACTTCGTCCCATATATTCACATAACTCAGAATCATATAAACATTTGGGACAAGTATTACTAAACTGAAATCTAACCGTCCGATGTTAATTTTTCTTACAAGTTGGTAAACTATCGTAGAGGCAAGAAAACCCAAAAATATTCCGGTCAATCCTAATTGTGCAATGATTCTGGTGATTGAAATACCGACAACGTCTTCTAATCCACTTGGCCAATCGACGGCAATTAAAAACCATACCACATAGGTACCAAACGCTCCCAATACACCTGCAAGATTAAGTTTATTCCAATGGCGAAACCCTGAAATTATTAGTACGCCAATTTCAACAACAATTATGTAAACCAGAAGAAAAATTACATTATAAAGGTCAACATTCCCATAGCCAGGCCCTCCGGACAAAGTTAAAGATGGACCAATTATGAATGGACCAACAAATGCTCCGATTACAGCTAATAAAGCCAAGTAAATTGAATCATGCCTCAAGGCAAAGAAAACCGAAACTATACTCGTCGCAAGCAAAAATAAACTTGAATAATATATTCCAAAATATCCGTACAACGTAAATGCAGCTAAGAAAGTAACGTATAAAACCACGGACCCTCCACCAGTCAGAGCAAGGGCGTATGGAGGATATTTTAACCTCCAGAATTGACCACCCATCCACAATAGGATTCCAGTCAAAATTCCTACGATTACTCTGATGAGTTCATTAATCCAAGAATTATCAACTGCTAACTTAAATAAAAACCCAATTCCTAAAACAACAGCTATGGAACCTATGATCGCAAGCCAATTAATGCCTGCAAGTTTTTCTATATTTAAATTTATTCTTTTTGGAGTTGCCTGTTGACTGGGAGTCTTTTGAGAAGTTTTTGTTGGGCGGTTTTCTTGCCTTGATTCTTCTAATTTTATGCCTCTTGAAATAAGAGCTTGTCTCAAACTATCGACATGAGAACGTAAAGTGTTAAATTCTTCTCTAGATACTGGACTCGCACTTTCTAGGATTTTTATCGTACTACCACAAGAAATGCAAAAATGGTGTTCGTCTTTATTTTGAAACTGACATTTTGGACAAGTAATCATAATATCTCTAAGTTATCGGTAATGTAATCTATAATATATCTTTCATTAATACGATGCTCCAGCAATATTAACGCGATTTATTGCCAAGCTTGGCCTCGACTTGGATTCTTTGTGAAAATTGAAAATTATCCTATGAAAACATTCCCGAATTGTTTGCGGTCCCTGCTATTCGACTTTGACGATACACTTGTTCCCGAATTAATACCAGAAGAACAAACTTTAAAAGAACTGCATAAAAATATTTGTAACAAACACATTAATTCAACTAATTTTTCAAATAAAGTGCTGTTCGTAGCGAATAAATTTTGGAATGAATCAAAATACTTTCCTTATACCAACAATATTGGCTTTACTCCGTTTGAAGGATTATGGAGCCCCTTTTACGATGTTGAAACTACCGGAACCAAAGGCTTAAATAGCTGGCTCACTTACTATAGAAAATCCGTCTGGTCTGAAACTTTAAACATATTTCATATACCTGGTGACTGGAAAGAACTTTCTGAATTATTTTGTTCCATACGGAAAAATAAAATTAAACCCTATCGAGGGGTAAATAAACTCTTGGCATATTGTAAAACCAAATATTCTATAGGTCTGATTACTAACGGGTCTTCAGCTCTGCAAAACTATAAAATATCGGCTTCCGGGTTAAAAAAATACTTTGATACCATCGTTATCGGCGATGAAGTCGGTAATGGGAAGCCCTCAAGGGTTCCGTTTCAAAAGGCTTTGGAAGATTTAAACTCATCCCCGGAGCAAGCCATAATGATAGGAAATTCCTTAACACATGATATTGTTGGGGCAAATAATATAGGAATTTATTCCGTTTTAGTTAAAACCAGCGAAACTAATATTGTAGACACGTATCCCGACAATATAATTGAATCTGTAACCGATGTTCTAACGGTACTAAAACAAAAGACCAGAGGTAAAAATGAAACCAGCAGATCTAAAATCGACACTTAAGTCCGGAAATCCAGCGTTTGGATTTATGCTATCAGCAATTATTACGTCAAAGTGGGCTCGGTATTTCGAAGGGTGCACGTTAGATTATTGTGTAATCGACTGGGAACACGGAGCTAGGGATAGGGCAGAGATTGCTAATCTCGTATATATATTGCAAAAGTCGAATATAACCGCAATAGTTAGAGTCCCATACCCTGATCCTGTTTTTGTAGCTATGGCTCTCGATGCTGGGGCAGATGGAGTGTTAGTCCCATACGTCGAATCCATCGATGACGCCCGCGCATGTGCAAACAAATTACGACTTCACCCGTTCAAGGGTGAGTATTTAGAAAAAGCAACTAAGTCCAATGAGTTTCCAAGTGATAAAACCAGAAATTATTTATCTAAAAGACATGAAGATCATTTCTTCATACTCGGTATAGAAAGTGTTCCAGGAGTTGAACGTTTAAACGCTTTACTTAAAGCTTCAAATCCTGATGGTATCTTTGTTGGACCTAACGATCTAAGCACATCCCTTGGTATTCCAGACGAAGTTGACAATCCTTTGTACTTGAACACCCTAAAAAATATCATCTCTACAGGAAACGATTTCGGAATTCCAACTATGATTCATCAACAGACCATGGAATCCTCTAAAACGGCAATAGAACTTGGCGCTCGATGGATTTTACATTCTGGTGATCTCGGGATACTTCTCCGGGCTACTCAAAATGAATTCAGCGAATTACGAAATTTTTCTACACAATTTTATGGACAAATAAAGGATGTTAAATTAGAAGATACGATTGATACGGTGTAGGTTTTATCTCAAATTAAACCTTCGAAAACCTTCAGCAAATTCGGCGCCAATCTGATTTCCGAGATCTGCTCTTCGTTTTTTCATCCATTTTATAGCCTCGTCAGGGTTTTCAATCTGACTTACATGAGCACGGAGTGCTTCTGTTGATTTTTCCACGTCATCTGCAGAAATCGGGTACCAAAAATTTGAATTTTCTCCAAATGTCATTACCCAAACCTCCTCAACATTATGGGTGTCTAATTTTTCTGATATTAACTCTGGGAATGTAAGGTGATCTCTAGCTGAAGGGAACACAGCGGCAAGAGATGACTCTCCAGCAGCAAAGTGATCAGGATGTCCAATATATTGGGACGTCATTAAATCTCTCTTGGGATTAGTGGTAATGAGTAAATCAGGCTGCCAAATTCGTATTTGTTTCGTAATGTCTTTCCTTAGATCTAAAGTTGGCTCCAAATATCCATCGGGGTAATTTAAAAACACTACTTCTTTGAGCCCTAGTATTTTTCCTGCATTAATTTGTTCGAGGCGTCTAATCTCTGATAATTCTTCTGAAGATAAAGATCTGTTTTGGGTGCCTTTAGACCCGTCAGTGCACAAAACATAAACAACTTCTGCTCCTTCCCGGCACAAACGCGCAACCGATCCCGAACAGCCCCATTCAGCATCGTCAGGATGGGCCACAACAACCATCGCTTTTTTTATTTTTTGTTCTTCTTGTTTTTCTGACATTAAAACAATCCTATTTAATCAAACCTTTAAAGTGTAGTATGGAAACTCTCATTTTAAAAACCCTAAAACAACTTTCTTTGTTTGTTGATTACGATAAAACATACCTCCATGAGTTTCCTCCGGAATAGATAAAAATTTTGAAGACGCCACAACTCGTGAAAAATCCCTGGTTAAACTGTAAAGTGGGTCTTTTTCACCACACACAATCTGGGTAGGAATTTTGTTGTGCTCTAGGGTTTTTTCCGCGCCTTTCCAATTTAGTAAGGCCTCGGTACTTAGCGACAACGCATATGGATTATTAGCAGGTCTTTTATAATTTGCCACCCCCAACGCACGTTCCAAAACGTCAACTTTATTAGACCGCAATATTTGTATACGCCTATTGAGTTGATCAGAATCCCTCGCTGGAGAATACCCGTGCATTGCTAGTATTACCACTTTATGCAGTCGTTCACTGTGTGACGACAAAAGTTCATAAGCCGGACGACCACCCATCGAAAAACCGACAAATGAAAATTTTGTCCATCCAAAATTATTGGCAAGATCTAACACTAATCCGGTCCGTTCTTCAACAGTGTATTGTTTTATATCTCTTGGTTTAGAAGACCTACCGTGACCCGTAGCATCGAATAATAAACATTTAAATGATTTGGACAAAACATCGACCCAACCAGACTCTATCCAATCATCTGCCCACATAGAGAAACCGTGATGAAGAATCACGATTGGTCCTTCACCAAAGATTTCGTAATATATTTTCTTGTTACCTAATTCCAAAATAGGCATAGCTAATCTTTAAATTCAACCTCCAAAAAATAACAAATGTATAGTTATACATTAAAATTATTGAATGTAAACATTAATTAGAAAAGGTTATAACTACATGGAAAAACCTATTGTCTCAATAATTATGGGTAGTAAATCTGACTTACCAACTCTGAAGCATGCTGCTACAGTTCTAGAAGAATTTCAAATTCCCCATGAAATAAAAATTGTGTCCGCACACAGAACTCCTGATCTAATGTTTGATTTTGGGAAAAAAGCTTTATCGAGAGGAATAAAAGTAATAATAGCCGGAGCTGGTGGAGCCGCTCATTTACCTGGTATGATCGCATCTAATACTGTTATCCCTATTATTGGTGTCCCGGTAAAAACTTCGTCTTTAAGTGGTGTAGATTCTCTTTTATCAATTGTTCAAATGCCCAAGGGGGTGCCTGTTGCCACTGTTGCAATTGGATCTGCGGGTGCCACAAATGCTGGGTTATTAGCTGCTCAAATATTAGGATTAAACAGTCCGAAACTCCAATCAAATCTTATAAAAAGCCGAAAAAAAACCACAAATGAAATAGAAAAAGAATCCAATATAAATACTAATGATACCGAATAACATCAATGAGCTCCCTACTGGATCGAAGATAGGTATACTCGGGGGAGGTCAGTTAGGCCGGATGCTCGTTCAAGCTGCTAAAACTCTGGGTTATAAAACCGTAATTTTAGACCCCACGCCTTTGTCGCCTGCAGGGCAAATATCTGATCATCAAATAATTGCCGAATACAGTTCCACAGCCGCCGCCAAAGCTATGGCACATATGTGTGATGTTGTGACATACGAATTCGAAAACGTTGATTTACAATCTGTCCTTGCCATATCTGAAATAGTTGAATTGCATCCTTCACCAGAAGTTCTAAGTATCGCGAGAGATAGAAATAAGGAAAAAACCAAACTTTTTTCCTTAAATATTCCCACTCCAAAGTTTAGTGCTATTGAAACTTTAAATAGTTTAGAAAAGGTTACAACCGAACTTAATTTTCCGTTCGTGTTAAAAACAGCAACATCTGGCTATGATGGTAAAGGCCAGGTAATTGTTGAATCAAAAAAAAACATAGTGCACGCGTTTGAATTGTTACATAAAAAAAATTCTGGGTTAATTGCTGAAGAATTCATCGATTTCGAATGCGAGTTATCAGTGATATGTGCTCGAGATAAAAGTGGAAATATTGCTACTTTTGGTCCATCCGAAAATATTCATGAAAATCATATTCTCGATATATCAATAGTACCCGCAAGAATCCCAGAAAAGATCAAATCATTGGCTGAAGATATAGCAATCACAATCGCTAGAGAGCTCAAAGTGATTGGTTTAATCGCAGTAGAAATGTTTTTAACTAAGGAAGGAAACCTACTGGTGAACGAACTTGCACCACGTCCCCATAACTCGGGACATTACAGCATTGATGCCTGTGACACTTCTCAATTTACCCAATTAATCAGAATATTAACTGGAAAAACTCTAGGAAAAACTGAAAGTTTTTCCTCAGCAGTAATGGTTAATCTTTTAGGGGATATATGGACACAAAACAGTTGTCCTGATTGGAAAAAAGTCACATCAGAAAAAGGATCACACCTTCATTTATACGGAAAAGAAAGTCCTCGCCCTGGTCGTAAAATGGGACATATAACCGTAACCTCTGAAGATGTGGTAACGGCACTTGATAAAGCTATATTTATTCGTAAAAGCTTGGTTGAATAAATATGGTTTATACCAATTTTCCATTTGAAATCTGATAAACCTTATGCGAGAGATCTAATAGCGCTCTATCGTGGGTAGTAGCCAAAATTGACATACCATCTCTTTCAACCATCAATTTAAACAGCCCAAAAATATTTTCGGCGTTCGTTGAATCAAGTTCGCCTGTTGGCTCATCGGCAAGTATTACATCAGGTTTGGTGGCAATTGCTCTTGCTATCGCAATTCTCTGTTGTTCGCCACCAGAAAGCTCATAGGGTCTGTGTTTGGATCTATGACTTAATTGAACAATATCCATTGCTTCCATTGTCATTTGTTCCCTGTTGTGAGCATTTACACCAGCGATCCGTAACGGTAGTTCCACATTTTCATATGCCGATAACAATGGTAATAATGAAAAAGATTGAAAGATAATTCCAATTTTTTTGCGCCTCAATTCAAGTTTTTCTTCTTCTGATAATTTTGCCATATCTGATCCATTAAAAAGAACTTGGCCTCTGGTAGGTAAGTCTAAACCAGCCAATAGGTTTAATAAGGTGGTTTTACCTGAACCTGATCTACCTACAAAGGTCACAAACTCACCTGTAGATACACTTAAATCAATACCCGATAAAGCATTAATTGTTTCTCCTCTAAGTTCGTAATTACGAGATAAATCTAACGCTTGAATGATGTAAGGAACTGAAATGTTTTTATTCATTTGATTCTAGTGTTATTTCTCCCTTAGATGTTTTACCAATTCTTACTCGTCTTCCCAGTTCAGAATCACTTAAAATTTCCTTAGGAATTTGTACATTTCCAGAAGAATCAATTAATAGATATTCATTAATCCTAGGGGGGATTTTTTTTTCTTTTCTTCGAAATAACACAGATTGATCTATTTCTGTGCTTGTTTTACCATCTTTTATAGTAATTGCTCTATTCACTGATGAATATATGAGCGGGTCATGCGTAACAATAATAATGGTGGTTCCAATTTCTCTGTTAATAGTATTCATTAGGTCCAAAACATCGTGACCTGATTCCTCATCGAGTTCTCCTGTGGGTTCATCAGCTAATAACAAAGAAGGAGAGTTACTTAAACCCACTGCTATAGAAACTCGTTGTTGTTCCCCTCCCGATAATTCAATTGGCTTATGGTTTCGCCTGTTAGTAAGACCTACCATTTCCAGTAAATGTTCCGATTTATTTTGGCGTTCGTTCCTTGACATATTAGAAACCATCATGGGTAATTGAATATTTTCTATAGCTGAAAGATATGGAAAAAGGTTTTGGTTAGCCTGCTGCCAAATAAATCCGACTTCATACCTTCTATAGATGACCGCTTCTCGTTCCGTCATTTGTAGTAAATTATGACTACCTACTTGTACCGATCCAGCGGAAGGAAAATCGTACCCCGCAAGAATGTTTAGTAACGTAGATTTTCCGCTTCCCGAAGCTCCAACGATCGCTACTATCTCTCTATAGTTGACAGTTAATTCCAATCCTCTTAGTGCTACCACTTCGAGATCAGAAGTTTTAAATATCTTAAATAAACCGACACAATTAACGTGTGGATCATTTAATTTTTTCTTTTCTCGCTTTTCGGTCATTCACCAATCCTCATCACCGTATTGATAGACATTTTATAAACGGAAATAAGCGTAACAATGGTAACACACGTAAAAACGGCACCTAACAACCCAAATAAAACTGAAAAATTGCCCCAATTCACAGTCATCCGTATTGGGGGAACCACTTCTCCAACTTCACCAGAATTCGCCAAATATGGCATAATTGTCGAACCAAGCTGTAGGCCCAAAAATACTCCAACGACAAGAGCAACAATTATTACAAAAAACTGTTCGATAAACACAAAAAACAATAATTGTTTCATAGAAAGTCCAATCGTCCGTAGAAGAGCCATCTCAGTTAGTCTCATTTTGAAAGAGACGCTTGAGTGTACCAAAAACGCTACAGAAGTCACCGTTAATACGGTCAAAAAAGAAATGCCCAACAAAGCGCGCCACCCTGAAGTGATAAGGGGATTTATACTGATTTTTGACAATTCTGAAGTTCTGTCAAGAATTTTACCATGTTTTACTCTGGACTTTGAAAGCAAATTTTCAATCTCTTGAACAACAGCATTATTCGATTTTTCAGATGTACTTGGTGTAGTTTTATCCACATGATCGTCAGAAACATCCAGATTTATCCAATATTCGTCTGGATGTTTTTCGCCAAAAACCGTTGTACGATTCAGTAAATTATGCAAACTGTCCAAATCCATCAAAATAAATGATTCGTCATCAGATTCTATTGTAGGAAAATAATCTACTATTCGTTTAACAATAACCTTAACTGGCCTTTCTCTTATTAAAATCTCAATGGGGACTCCAATTTCACCTCCAAAATTATCCACAAAGTTTGTGTTCGCAAATACAAAAACATTATTTTGATTATGCCCAAACCCAAAACCTCTAAATTCTCCACTTTCACCCGAAGCCCATCTAAACCTACCAATACCTTTCTCGACCATCGAAAAATTATCGCCCATAGCTTCTCTAGTCGGTATCATTATGTTCCATTCATCAAGGGAACTAAAATCTTCAACAATTATCAAACGTTTTGCATCTCTTGTCATAACAGAAATATCGTCAATATCAAAAGCTGATGGCTTGAGATCTTTTTGTGGTGATACAACGCCTATAGAGTGTAATCTTAGAGGCTCTTCATAAATCAACCCGGGGTCTCGAGTATAAAGAGACAATCCCGTTAAACTACCTCCAATCCTGCACCATTTAAATTGAGTTGACGCAGTCTTATCGCGTATCTTCCGAGCCTGTTCTTTTTCTTCCGGTGTCATAGTATTAAATTTCTCTGCCCAGTCCTCACCATAAATCTGTTCCGCCTCACAGTTAAATCTAGCTCTATCGCTGCCATCAGGAGTCAATGAACCCAAGGGAACAGTAAAATATCTGTTATTTTTGTCCGACAGCCTAGCCAATATGTAAATATCGCTAACGGGAACCATTGTTCGAATACGTAATGATAACCAACGAATACCCTCCGGTAACAAAAGACCTTGATCTATTTGACTTGTTGTTATTTCAGGCAGATACATACCATCTCTTCCCACACCAAAATCCGGTCGTGTCCACCCTATGTCCGAATACTTACCTGGATCGATTCCCATAACCCTTACAATATCTGTTGTGTAAAGGCCCGTAGCGGTTCCTCTTTCTCTGTAAACGGGCATACTAATGTTGATTCCAGCCAGATCATCAAGTAAATCCGACAATGAAAAACTAAAACCACCTCTTTTTACTGAAACCGATTTAATTCGAATATCCGACCCACTTTGATAAAAAACCTGATCTCTGCCAGATTGAATTAACGTCGAACTAAAACTTGAAGCAAAAACACCAAGCCCCGCTGTCAAAATAATTAATAGAGAAAGTCTAGAGTAATGAGCAGGATTACGGGCCATTTGCCAAAGCGCTATAACTATAACGGGCGGTATAAATTTATTTATGAATTTTAAGGAAAGAAAACTGCCCGTCAAGCCAACCAGTATTGGAAAAACCCTCAAAACAACAATACCAATAGAAACCATAAATATCGCAGGAAAAGCAAGAATTAAATTGTTCATCGCCGTTTCACCAAAAATATCAACTGCCACAAATGACCCTTGCTTAGAAAGTTGCCAAAAAATAAACAAAGACAGGAAAAGTAATCCGATATCTAAGTAGTACTTATACAAAAAATTCTTTTTCGCGGGCCTAGATTTGGAAAATCTGGAAGTTATCACCACGGACTTAGTTACCCTATATGCCGGTAATAAAAGGGCGATAAAGCTCAGCAAACCACCAAACGATGCCATTTGAAAAACCTTAAATGTTAAATCAACTGGTAATAACAAACCTTCGTTTAGATCGGTATAAATTAGACCTAATAGTGAAACTCCAAAGACAGCTAAAAAGGGGCTTAATATTGTGGCTGCAAGCAATATAAAAATCGCCTCGATTATGAAAACCAAGAGTATCTGTAAGGGTGTTGATCCTCGTGTCCTTAATAAAGTAATTTCTGTTTTTTGAGCATCTATTAACAGTGAACTCAGGACCATAACATAGTAAAGAACCACCAAAACTATAATTGACATGACAATAATCATTGGCAATCGGTTGAAAAAAAGATCAGTTTCAAAAGTTTTTAGTATGTTTTCTAAGTCAGATCGTAAGATGAAACCATCTATGAATGGTTTCATGTCTCTGCTCATATCATTAATTATCGATCGTATAATTACCGAATCTCGGCTATCGATCTTTTCTGGCGCTACATCCAATAGCCAAGCATATTCCGTTCCCATGTCGGGAATCCATTTCCCTATCCCATTGATAATTGTCTGTTCAGAAACCACAAAACTAGTAAATACCAGTGTGTCCGATTTATTGCCAAAGGCTCCATCAAAAATATGCCATATATCAGCTTCCGGATCGGTCCTTTCGTAAAGACCTGAAATCCTCACATTGATATTGTTATATCTATTGGTCCAATGGGGTTTTACTGGATAAAAATCTCCGACTTTCAAATTGACTTTATTTGCGGTGGATTTATCCAGCATGGCGTTCACTTGATAATCGTTTTGAGGTGGTAGAGAAGCTCCCGGATATTCTCCATCCGTTAGGGTAACAATTCCGTCGTATACTGGTAACGTAACAAAATTGGCTCTTCGACAGTCACATTCAATACGGGCATCAGGATCATCTGTAATATGAACTGGAGCGGTTCTACAAGGGCATTCACTGGGATGCACTTTTTCAAGTGGTAAATCGACAAAAAAAGTCCACGTTTTTATGGCTAGAAAGCCATCGTTAATATATTCACCAAATCGATTGTTGGTCGAATCTACTATATTTTTCATTGACTTATGGGTATCTTCGTTAGTTGGTACTGTACTAACTTCGATAAGTAAATCCACTTTACGGGGTTCGACTGAATTAAAAGCGTCCCTTAACGCTAAGTCTCTAAGCGATTGGAAATAAACCTCCGAGGTTGCCATAATTGTAGAAGCGAGTAACACACCTAAAATCACCGGCAAAAGTAGACGCCAATGGGCTAGTGTTCTGATAAATATAAGTTTTACTGCATCACGTAACATAATCACTATTAAGGTTACTTAATAATAATTTATTACACTAATATTTAAACAAATGAAGTTACATAACAAAGATTATAAAAACCTTGGCGTCATCATCTTGTTACTGCTAACACTAACATGTTCGGTGAATACCAAGATCGACGATGCTTCACCAGATTTTGAATCCAGTTTGCCTACTCGGCAAACTGAACAAGCTCCATTGGCCTCCCCTGAAAATAGGCAAACATCTAATAGTGTACCTTTGACAATAGGAGAGTTATCCGTACCGAATATTATCGAAGCTTTGGCACCTTCGGTCGTAGAAATAGCTACAAATGGAAGGTTCGGTCCAGGAGGAGGAACTGGTTTGGTTTTGGATGAAGAAGGCAACATATTAACAAACAAACATGTAGTCCAACATGCTACCGAAATCACAGTAGCATTTTCTAGTGGAAACGTGTTAAAAGGTTCCAAATTCAGAGAAGATCCTGTTTTAGATTTAGCCATAATTCAAACAGAAGGTAATCCAACAACGCCTGCTCCTTTTGGAAATTCATCCGAATTACAAATCGGAGAAGACGTAATAGCTATAGGGCACGCTTTCGGATTCGAAGGAGGGCCAACTGTAAGCAAAGGAGTTGTTAGTGCACTAAATCGAACATTAAGCGATATGACCGGTTTAATCCAGACCGACGCTGCAATTAACGATGGTAATTCAGGTGGTCCATTGGTCAACATGCAAGGAAAAGTTATCGGCATTAATACCTTTAAAGAAAGGAGGGCAGATGGGATAGGGTTCGCCATCAATATAAACCAAGCAAAAAAATCGGCTGAAAAATTAATCTCTCTAGGGGAACCTCTTCCTCCGGGTTATTTAGGAATAGGTTTTGAAGAAATAACCCCCGCTATGGCCTTCTTATTTGATCTCCCTCGAAATGGTTTATGGGTCGATTATGTCCAGCCAAAATCACCAGCTGATAAAGCTGGTATTAAGACAGACGACATTATTATAAAAATGGATAACCATGATATATTAAACGGGTCAAATCTAGCCGATTTTTTAAAGAATCGTCCAAGTGGTTCCACCATAACAATAACGATTATCCGTAACGGTAATGACCTATACGAAATTGAGGTAATATTAGGCGATAGACCCTCTTAATCTGATATTTGGATTCCTATAGGTTTTTTGTTTCTAACATCAACTATTGTTCAGATTTCAGAGTTAAATTTCCAAAATTATCAACTTCTGCCATCCACCCTGGGGGGATCACAGTGGTCGAATCAGACTCTTCAATAATTCCTGGTCCGCTGAATATCATGCCAGCGTTTAGAGATTCCCTATTATATACCGGTGTCTCTAACATACCACCTTGCTCGTCAAAATAAACCTCACGAGTTCCTTTCAATGCAATAGAAACATCTCCGCCCTTTTTTTCAAGTTCCTTCATACGGGGTCTGGTAATTTTTCCAACGGTGGTGACCCGTAAATTCACTATTTCAATCAATTCGTTATCAGCTCGGAAACCATAAGTTTTTTCATGAGCTTTATGGAAAGATTCAATCAATTTATTCAACCAAACATCGTTAACGGTTTTTTCTTTTGGTGTAGGTAAATTCAATTCAAAGCTTTGGCCCCAATATCTCATTTCCACTGCTCGCTCGAAAAATGGCGGAGCTGATGAGGAAGCAGCAGACTTGTGAGCTTTAATGCCCTCACCTTCAAGACGTTTAAATTCATCCGCTATAACTGACAGATCAATAGAATCCGATCTAACTATCAGAGAAGAAGACCTCTCCATACGAACATCCGTAGCCAGCAACCCAAGGGCTGAAGCTGTTCCGGGTGCCAGTGGAATTAAAACCCTAGGGATACCTGCTTGTTCTGCCAACCTCACTGCATGAGCCGGACCCGCCCCACCAAACGCAATCAGCATGAAGTCTCTAGGATCATGCCCTCTCTGTACAGAAACTAACCTCAAGGCGTTAACCATGGCTGTATTAGCTATTTCAATGATTCCGAAACCAGCACCTTCAATAGATAATCCAAGAGGTTTCGCGCAATATTTATCTATCGCGGCTCGCGCTCTATCAAGGTCAAGAATAATCTCTCCTCCAGCAAAATATTGAGGATCGAGTCGTCCTAGTACCAAATTAGCATCTGTAATCGTTGGTTGGATTCCCCCTCCTCCGTAGCATACAGGGCCTGGATCAGCACCAGCTGAATGAGGTCCAACCCTCAACGCTCCCCCTGAGTCGACCCAAGCAATGGAACCTCCACCTGCCCCAATTTCAACAAGATCTACAACTGGGGTCCGAATAGGGTACCCCGAAGCACCGCCAAATGCTCCTGATCCAGTTTTTGACATATCCCCAACACTGTAGTCTTTTGTCACGTTCAATCGCCCATTTTGAACTAGGCTAGCCTTCGCCGTGGTTCCACCCATATCGAGTGAAATTATATTTGGAAACCCAAGGGAAGATCCTAAATTTGCCGCAGCAACAGCCCCAGCTGCAGGTCCAGACTCCACCATAAAAACCGGAGATGATACGGCAGATTCAACCGAATATACACCTCCGCTCGATTGCATGACCAGTAAATCTCCCCGTATACCAGATTCCGTTAATTTTCTGGTTATAGAAGTTAAATATTTACCTACTAAAGGGGCAACAGCTGAATTGATAACTGTTGTAGAAGCTCGAAAATATTCCCGAAATTCTGGTACAACGTTTGATGATAATGAAATGGCTAAATTAGGGAGTTTGGATTTCAGTATTTTACCAACTCGATTTTCGTGATCTGAATTACGGTAGGAATGTAACAGGCAAACCGCCACAGCCTCAACATCTAATTTCGCTATTTGATCAACAACATTTTTCACTGCTTCATCATCAAGCGGTTTAATAATGGAACCTTTTGCATCCAAACGTTCAGGAACCTCAAAACACAGTTGCCGCTGTACTAAAGGCTTTGGTTTTTCGAATTGTAGGTCATAAAGAGAAGGGCGGATTTGTCGAGCTATTTCAAGCATATCTCTAAAGCCTTCTGTTGTTATAAAAGCCGTCTTTGCAGTTTTACCTTCAATAATTGCATTTGTTGCTACTGTAGTTGCATGAACGACATGTTCAATATCCTGAGGTGAAGGAGACCCTTCCATACCCAAAAGTTTATTAACTGCTTCGATAAAACCAATTGACGGGTCGGATGGAGTTGATAGTACCTTGGAGGTTATAACGGTGCCTGTGGATGAATCAACCAATGTTCCATCTGTAAAAGTACCTCCTACATCAACCCCAATTCTAAATGTTCGCATGATTTTGTTATTCAAATCACCGGTCCTTTGGGATTTTTTATCAAGCTTCGTCTTTTGATCGTTTTAGCTTTATCCACTATTTGATTTTCCTGGTCAATTACAACGCCGTATAAATCCAAGGCTCTATTCAAAGTAATCTTGCCATTGATAACATCTCCCAAAACCAAATAAGGGTCCCGATCCTCAGGGTTACCATAGCCACCCCCACCTGGTGTTTGAAAACTTACGGTATCACCAGGACTAAGATCAACAATACATTTAGAAGAAAGTTCCACAGCTTCTTCATCTGGATTAAGAAGATAGCTAGCTTTCCTCCCATCCAGACCGCCGAAGATCCCTATAGGTCCGGCAATGTCGCGATCAGATAAAATGGTGAAAGTCGCTGAAACATCCGGAAAATAATAATCTCGTCTCATACCCAAACCACCACGAAATTTACCGGGGCCTTCAGAATCTTCAATCAGCGACAGTTGAGATACTTGCATCGGAAAATGGGATTCAATCTCTTCAACTGGAGCATTTTCGGTGTTCTGACCGTGCTGTTGGACTGCATCCGGTCCATCCGACCCGACTCTAGCACCATATCCACCACCCAAGGCTTCATAGTTACAGTGATATTCACCAGATTCAGGGTCAACAATTCCAAAACCAGCTTGAGCCATCATAGCCTTGGTCGACGATGGAACTTTCTCTGGCATACCACTAGATAATGCTCGAAATAAAAGGTCATTAATCCGTACTTGGGTCTCCCAACCTCCAACGACAGGAGAAGGATGTATCGAGTTAACAACCGTTTTTTCCGGAGCATTCATACGGATATGACGATAAAAACCATCATTAACGGGCATGTCGTAAGGCATGAGCGTCCTGAGAGTGTAAGCACATGCAGCAAATGTCATCGCTTTTGTAGAATTGACAGGAGCACGCCTTTGTTGATCGCAACCTTCGAAATCGAAAAATATATCCTGTCTATTTACAATGATTTTAGTTTCAAGAGATACAGGTTTTTCGGTAAATCCATCGAAATCCAAAAACCCCTTTGAAGTGTACGTTCCATCAGGAATGTTATCTATTTCAGCCCTTGTACGCCGATCCGTGTAATCTAATAGCGCTTCCATGTAACGGTTAAAATTTCTTTGCCCATGCTTTTCAATTAGGTCAATGAGTCGCCGAGCACCCACTTTATTAGCCGAAATTTGTGCACGAAAATCTCCTGATGTTACTCGTTTTGATCGTATTTGAGCAAGAAGAAACCGAAAAACATCATCCACAATGTTTCCATTTTGGACCAGTTTTACAGGAGGAATAATTACTCCCTCTTGAAATATTTCTTGAAATGGCCCTATCGACGCTGGAGCACCACCTCCCACATCAACGTGATGTGCCAATGATGCAACATATCCAACAAGTTGATCTTGGTAATGAACCGGTCCAAATACTGTAATATCATTTAAATGAGAACCTCCACCAAATGGATTGTTCACTACCAACATATCCCCCGGTCTTAGGTTCTTTTCTCCGTATGCGCGTACGCACGAAGGAATTAATTCAACAAATGAACCCAGGTGTACAGGTTGGGTAAAAGCCTGGGACACAGTACGACATTGACTATCAAAAAAGGCACATGAAAAGTCTTGTCTGGTTTTGACGTTAGTAGAATATGCAGTTCGGCGAAGGGCTGCAGCCATTTCCTCCGTTACCTGAATTAGTGAGGACTTCATCACTTCAAATTGAATAGGATCCATTGGTTTAGTGTCCATCGCGTAATTCCTCAGTCGCATTTTTATTGATTATTTTGGATTTGACATCAATTTCTACCCCGTAACGGTCTCGGGCTCTCGCTATTGAAATCTTACCTTGAACAACATCATGCAACACCGCTAGAGGATCTCTTTTATACGGATCACCGTAACCACCTCCGCCCGAAGTGCGGTAGCTGATTACATCTCCCGGGTTTAGGTGGACCGTAGTTTTCGAAGATAATGGAATTTCGTGGGATTCTTTATTTTTTTTAAGAGCATACACCGAAGTACTTCCTGATTCACCACCAAATAAACCATGTGGTCCAGCTTTATCCCGATCAGCTAATATGGTAAACGTAACTTCTTGAGGGAACGTATAATCTCGCCGTAATCCTAATCCTCCCCGAAATTCGCCTGGTCCTTCCGAATCTGGTACCAATTCGTACCTTGTGATAGAAACAGGGTAGTTACTTTCAGTTTCTTCTATAGGGGCGTTTTCGGTATTTTGGCCATGCGATTGAACGGCATCTGGTCCGTCAGACCGAGAACGAGCTCCATACCCACCAGCCAGGGTTTCCAAAAAACAATAATATTCTCCCGTTTCATGATTTTCTCCACCAAACCCTGAATGACATTGCATAGATTTTGTACCAGCACAAACAGCATCAGGCATTGCCGGAGCAAGGGCCTTAAAAATCAGATCATTCAACCTCACATGTGTCTCCCACCCTCCAACAACCGGCGCAGGGTGAACACAATTGGTAACAGATCCAGCGGGAGCAACAACGTTCACATAACGGTAAAAGCCGTCATTGACCGGAAGATCCCGGTCCATTAGGGCACGAAGGGCATAAGCACATGCTGAAAATGTTTGGGCAAATGTTGAATTTACCGGAGCGCGCCTTTGCATATCCGATCCTGCGGTATTAAAAACTACCCCATCTTTATTTATCGTTATTTTAATTTTTAATTTGACAGTCTCGTCAGTGAATCCATCATTGTCTACAAAACCCTCAGCACAATACTCCCCTTTTGGCAGTTTTTTTATCTCATTTTTGGTTCGCCTATCCGTGTATTCTATAATTGAGTCTATGTATTTAAAAAATTCCGTCACACCATATTTTTCTACCAATTCATTTACCCGTTTCATACCTGTCAAGTTTGACGCTATTTGAGCCCTAAAATCCCCAGTTGTTTCTCGTTTCGACCTTATTTGAGAAAGAACTAATCTAAATAAATCGTCTACAATTTGCCCATTTTTAACGAGCTTAATCCGAGGTATGATAACTCCTTCTTGAAAAATTTCACGGAAAGATCCCACCGAAGCCGGAGCTCCTCCTCCAACATCCACATGATGAGCCAGACAAGAAACATAACCAATTAATTCACCTAAATAATAAACTGGGGCTACAAGAGAAATATCATTTAGGTGTACCCCACCAAGATAAGGATCATTTGAGAGAATCATATCGCCTTCATTTATGTTGTTAGCGCCGTATTCTTCAATTATTTTCGGTACATGCCTTATAAATGAGCCCAAATGAACTGGTTGTGTAAAAGCTTGAGAAACACATCTAACATTCCTGTCGAAGAAAGCGCATGAAAAATCTTGTCTCGTTTTTACGTTTGTTGAATAAGCGCTACGCCGTAACGTTGTTGCCATTTCTTCAGTTGCCTGACCCAAACCATTTCTTATTACTTCGAATTTAATGGGGTTAATTGAATAAGACATTATGATTTACAGATTTCTTATAACCGGAATTTTTATTTTGGATGAGTAGACACCGCCCATCCAAACAGTATTCGTAGCCTTGACCAACGATGTATGTTTACCCATCGCTTGTCCCGTATTTGGATTCGGGTCAAATCTAGGGAAGTTTGAACTGGATATATCTAACCTTAATTTATGACCTTTTTTAAATAAATTGGATGTAGGCCATAAATTGATTCTAACTTTATACACATCATTTTTTACCATGTTAACCTCCCGATCATAGCCTTCCCTATACCGCATACGGAAAATTGTGTCCGTTAAATTAAGGTGGTATCCCTCAGGGAAATCTTTGGAAAATGGATATATATCAAGTATTTTAACCGTAAAGTCTGTATCCAAAGCGTCAGATGAAACAAAAATTTCTACTTCAATAACCCCAGTAATTTCTATTGCCTCTTTCATAGGTGAAGTTTCAAATATCAAAACGTCATTTCTATCCTTAAGCAATTTATATGGAGGTTTTGCTCCGAAAATTTCGGCTGTCTCTTTTTGATGAAAACCACCTGCTGGAATAACTTCCTGTATGTAATTCTTAACAAATGCCCACTGATCTAGATGGTTTGGAAGAACGTTAAGGTCAGGTCCACCCGAATCGGGTTGTTTAATTTCAAACATACCCACTAATGGCCCACCTATTGTTGGCACTGGATTAGACGGGTCATATACATAACTTAAATTTGATGGTGTTTCAGATGCAGACTGATTGTCAAGGAATCCATTAACTTTTAAATAATAAATTTCTTTTACTTGATTCCTTGGGGGCCAATCATCTTCATATCTCCATTTACCGCCATGGTTTAAGTTTCCAGAAACGGTTAAATCACCGTCACCACAACCCATAACATATAAACGAACAGCTTTTTTTTGGCCGATGTTATTTGCCTTGTTTTTTAACCATCGATCAAAAAATTTTAATCTTTCTGGATTATAAACACTGTTGGACCAGACACCCATGTCGCCAGTATCACAATCCCCTTGGAGCGCCGACGGCGACCTCATTCCACCGTGTCACCAAGGACCCAATATCAAACTTACAGGTGATTTATTTTTTTTCTTCATTTTTATGTAATAATCAATAGTTGCTCCGATAAAATTATCGTACCACCCACAAGCAAGAACCATAGGAACATCAGCATGTTTGCCCATTACGCGTTCCTGGTTACAACATTCTTGATTCCACCAATCATCATAAATTCCCCTGTAATAGTAATCAAAGGCAGTTTTCTCTAAACAGGGAGCTACACGTAATGCCGTTTCTCCTGGCTTAATTGGGAATTTACTAATCCAATTTTTCATGTTCCGCATACCTTCGATGATAATTCTAGCTTTATTTGGGTCATCTTGAATTTCTTGAGCGTCCAAAGCATGCAAATGTAAAGCAGCGAACATCTGAAGGCTCATTGCTCCACCTTCCCTGGCTTCATGTGAAAATATGTTTGTAGGACCGGCTTCTACCCACATAGCGGAAAGATGTGGAGGATTTTCTAATGCAAGTTGCGTTTGAGTTATGGCACGATGGGAGGACCCCATAGTACCGATTTTTCCTGAGCTCCATTCAGCGTCTGCGAGCCATTCAACGGTATCGTAACCATCTTGACCTTCCCAGGGATTTGCTGTGTGGTAATATTTTCCATCACCTTCAGACCTATACCTGGACCTGAGGTCTTGGATGGCGACTGCATATCCCCTTCTTGCATAATATGGCCATACATCGTCCCATTCATTGGATGTTTTATCGTAAGACGTCCTAACAAGAATTACAGGAATTTTGTTTTTGATTGGTGATCCGTAACCATCTGATGGTCGGTAAATATCTGTCGCCAGCCTTATTCCATCACGCATGGGAATCATTACATCTTGATTCTTATAAATTCCATAGATAGGTTGGGATTCTTGGTTGGACATGGAGTGGCTATTTAAATTTCACGAAATAAAATTGAATGCATTTACACACAATATACGAACTGAAATCAATTATATAATCCAAAAAAGAGTTTACAAAAACAAATTCAAGTAAACTCTCATAAAAAGAGCTTTTTTGTTACCTTGGACACAACGAAACATTTGGAGGAATCCATGCCTAATTTAGAATTGAAAGATCACGTCGCAATAATAACGGGAGCGGGACGAATGCGTGGTATCGGCCGGGCTTCAGCTAATGTTTTAGCAAAAATGGGAGCAAATATAATTGTAACAGGTACCGGAAGAAATCCAAAAACCTATCCGGAAGACGAACAAATTGCCGAGTGGAAAGACATTGAATCAACCGCCAAAGAAATACAAAACAGTGGGCATTCAGCATTACCTATTGTTGTGGACGTTACAAACCCTGACTCGGTTAATAACATGATAAATAAAACATTGGAAGCCTTTGGCAGAATTGACGTATTAGTAAACAATGCAGCTGCTCCATATGGTCCTGATAGAGTACCTGTACTCGAATTGGATGATAAAGTATTTCAAAAAACACTGATGGTAAAAGTATTCGGTACTTATTTGTGTGCCAAGGCAGCGGCTACTCAAATGGTTAAACAGGGTAATGGTGGAAGAATCATTAATTTATCTTCATCAGCTGGAAAACGTGGAGATGCTAACATGGCAGCTTATAACGCTGCAAATTTCGCTGTTGATGGATTTACCCAAGCTATGGCGAAAGAATTGGCGAAAGAAAATATAACTGTAAATGCCGTATGCCCTGGTTTAACTGAAACTGCCAGGATGGACCCTATGGGAAGAGGTGAAAAATGGTTGAACCGTGTCGCTGAAATTCCAATGGGAAGAGTTGCAAAAGACGAGGAAATTGCGAATTTAATCGGATTTTTGAGTAGTCCCCGAGCATCTTATATAACGGGTCAAGCGATCAATATTAACGGCGGTTATCTGACCGCAAGATGAATTAAAAATCCCCGCCTTCATAATATCTGACTTCAATAAACTCTTTTTCTTTGTCATCCCATGAATAAAGTCTCGATTCTTGCACTATTTTGCTATCGATTCCTACAACTAGTTGCTGAACCGGATAAGATGGTCCTTCATTCCAAGGATCCGTAGCTACCACTTTGTCTGTTTCGGAGAAATAGGCTTTACCGTTTGGGTGAGAATGATAAATCACCAACGGTGGATTAATTTCCTCCATTTGAGCATTCATATGGAGAACATCTTTTGAAGATATTACATATGCTGTTTCACTGGTCCTATCAAGTGTCACAGGATGATTATTGGAATTATAAACATTTTCGGCGGGCCTAATTTCATTAATAATTTTTTTTTCGGAGTCCCCGCGTAACCATCCGCAGATTTCATTGGGAAACCCTAATCGTGCCAAGCGATATATTTTTTCGAGAATCTCTCTGGATATAGATACAGGTGGTTGATTCATATTTTGTTTATGACTCCAGAATGTGCCAAAGACCTTATTTCATCTTCACTTATACCCAGTTCATTTAATATTTCGTTTGTATGTTGTCCTAAGTGAGGTGAGGGAGATTTTTTTGGCATCCCTTCAGTAAATTGTAAAACTGGACCTGATGACCGATAGTGAAATCCTGCAGAATGTTTTAACGAAATAACATAATCATTATCCAAAGCTTGTTGATCTTCGAGAATTTCCTTTATGAATTTTATAGGTTCGCAAGGAATGTCTCTGGGTCTTAGTTCCTTGATCCAGTCCTCTGTAGTTTTTGTTAGAAAAATATTCTCAAATTTTTTCGTCAATTGATTGCCTAACTCTTTTGCGGCATCACTTTCCAGATCATAATAGGGATCAGTAACCCGAGGATCATCCAAATCTAGGCAGAGGAGTAATTTTTTTCTAGCGTGTTCAGCTAAAGTTCCTAACGTGAGACCTCCATCCTTCGTTCTATAAGATCGGTAATAACACAGGTATAGGGGATGTCTGACTGTCTCCTGATAGCTCTCTTGTAATTTTTCATATGAAAAACCTTCTTTTTCTAGCCTTGGCATATCTTCGGTGATCCATTTATATTGCGGTGACGGATGTTCATCAACCTCAATTAAAGATAAGCTTTGCATGGCTAGTGCATTCGAATAGAGACTTGTATTTATTAACTGCCCTTTGCCAGTCTTATACCTCGAAAAAAGACCAGCCACAACACCACAGGCAGCCGAATATGCAGTAGAAAAATCAATATATGAAGATGACCAAACAACTTCAGGTTGCCCTTTTCTTATTTTACCCTCAGTGGACACGACGCCGGAAAAGCCCTGCATTATCAGGTCGAATCCCGGATCCTCAGATCGGGAGCCCTTCGGTCCATATCCAGTAATATCTACATAAACAAGTTTCGGATTTATTTTAGAAAGGTTTTTATAATCAATTAGCAATTTCCTGGAGGTAAGAGGTTTATTATTAGACACTACAGCATCGGAAACAGATATAAGTTTATCTATTATTAATTTAGATTCCTGTCTTGACAGGTCGATCGCTAAGCTTCTAGTACCTCTATTTATGGAGAGAAAACCTCTTCCTTCGTTCGGCATAATTGGAGCGGCTTTCCTCCATGGGTCACCAGTAATTGGTTCGATTTTTATTACGTCTGCGCCCATATCAGCAAGTATCTGTCCCGCGAAGGGGCCGGCAATAAAACTACCGAACTCGACGATACGTACGCCTTCGAGAGGTCCCTCTTTTTCGCTGTTCAAATTCATTGTAATACAAAGTAATATTTCTTAAGAGTTAAGTAGCTGAATACAAACACCATAGTTGTATCCAATTCTATATAACTTCACCGGAAAATTTTGCAACTGTTTCCAAGTCCTTGTCACCACGTCCACTTAATAGCAGCAGTATTTTTCGCTTTTTGGTTAGTGATGGAACCCAAGATTGCATGTAACCCAAAGCATGGGCAGGTTCCAGTGCGGGAATTATTCCCTCAAGCCGGGATAAAAGCCTAAAACCGGATAATGCTTCACTGTCGGTTGCGGAAACGTAAACTGCGCGTTCATTATCTTTTAAATAACTGTGCTCTGGTCCGACACCTGGATAATCGAGCCCCGCCGAAATAGAATGAGCCTCCACTATTTGACCATCTTCATCTTGTAACAAATAACTCATTGATCCATGAAGAATTCCTGGTCTACCCCGCGACATTGTGGCAGCATGTTTGCCTTCCAGTCCTTCTCCTGCAGCTTCAACGCCGATTAAACCAACATCCTTGTCATCAATAAAACCAGAGAATATCCCAATAGCGTTTGATCCACCACCGACACAAGCTATCACATAGTCAGGTAGTCGACCCGCTTTTTTTAACATTTGTTCTCGCGATTCTTTACCAATTACCCCCTGAAAATCTGCCACGATTCTAGGATAAGGGTGAGGACCTACAGCACTACCAATGAGATAGTGCGTGTTTTGTACATTGGTGACCCAGTCCCGAATTGCCTCATTAATTGCATCTTTCAGTGTACGCGTACCTGATCGCACTGTCACAATTTCAGAACCCAATTCCCGCATTCGATAAACATTTGGAGCTTGACGTTTTATATCTTCTTCCCCCATATAAACGACACATTCCATACCCATTTGAGCACAAACAGTCGCAGTTGCAACCCCATGCTGTCCAGCTCCTGTTTCGGCAATAATACGGTGTTTTCCAAGCCTTTTTGCCAATAAAGCTTGTCCTACAGCATTATTAATTTTATGTGCTCCGGTGTGATTCAAATCTTCTCGTTTTATGTATATATCCTGACCCATTTCTTTGGATAAATTTCTCGCGTAATAGAGCGGTGAAGGGCGACCAACGTAATCAGTCAGCAACAGATTCATTTCTTTCTGAAATTTTTCATCCGATCGAATTTCCTCATAGGCTTTAGTCAGTTCTGACAGGGCGGCCATTAAGGTCTCTGGGACATACTGCCCTCCATATTTGCCGTATCTGCCGTTTTTATCTGGGATTTTTTCGGTTTTACTGTATGCCATTTTTATTCACTAGTTTGTTAGCCATGCTTCTTTTAAAAACTTTAAATATAATTATTAAGATAACAGTAACATTTATCTGAATAACCATGCGTTTTTTTTATTTAGTTCCTTAATAATGTCAAATACCCGACCCACAATAGAAGAATATATGATGAATATTGCCCTAACTGTACGGTCTCGCGCTAATTGTAAAGGAAGTAAAGTTGGGGCAGTGCTAGCTCGTGAAGGTCATATAGTTTCAACCGGCTACAACGGAACGCCACACAATATGCCAAATTGCGATGAAGGCGGATGTGTGAGATGTTCTGATCGAAAGAAATTTCCAAAAGGGACAGCATATGATCTCTGCATCTGTGTTCACGCGGAACAAAATGCACTCCTTTCCGCCGCTCGATTTGGCATCAGTGTAGAAGGTTCTTTACTATATTCAACCATCAGACCTTGTTTCAGTTGTGCAAAAGAAATGCTTCAAGCTGGAATAAAGGGTGTTAGATTTCTTCACGAGTGGGTCCCAGAAAATAAAAATCTAAACGACGAATATTCCAGACTGCTTGGTTATTTCCCAAATGGAGTTGTTTTTGTCAAAGCCAGCGATGAAAATAAGGCTTGGGCCCTATCAAGCAAAATAAACAAAACTGATCAGTCGAACAAAAATGTTTCGTCTGATGAGTGACTTAACATTTACCTTTTGCCATTATGCTGATTAGTTGTATTATGACGTCAGGTAAACCACCAGAAAAGCAAAAACTGTGATCTTGTTGACCGCCATAATACCTATTTTCATAATAGGAACCTTACTACTATACAAATTGTTGGTTAACACCCTGCCTTTATCCATGAGAGGCAAATTGCGGAAAGAAACTCGAAATCCTTCAACTACGACAGTATTATTAGTCATTCTTCTTTCAATTATTATCTGTATTTCACCTTTCATAAACGACTGGATTACCACAACAAACAAAAACGTGGAATCATTAAATACCAAAAGACTCCGCAATGAACAGTTACGAATCCCATTAGAAACTCTTGTCCCTAGTCAAATCACACCATGGATAGCTCATAACGCTAAAATAATGATGAATGCTAAAACGCCTTTGGATTGGAGGGTGGTTTCATGGAGATCAGGAGCATGTAAAAAGGGAAATCTTGAACAATTACCAAAAGGAAAATTCGGTAAAGCAATATCAGAAGCGTGTTCAAAACTAGATACAATACAAATCAACAGTTCTCCTCACTGTGTAACCGCAAGCACTTGCAACATACCAAAAGAAACACAGTTAGAAATTTCCTTGGTCTTAAAAAATCTTTTTGGTGTTTTTTCCGATGCTGGTTATGTACTGCCACAAGAAGTAACTGAGCAATCAATTCTTCCGTAATTTTCCTGCTAAACTTACCTGTATGTTATCCAACGACGAAAACCGCAGGTAAATCATTGTCTATAAAGCCAGGTCCCCACGGCATAAAAGGTACATCGTATAGACCACCATATGTAGGGGGAAGAGGAGCTGTTGTCGCAAATCATCCCCTTGCCGCTGAGGCAGGTATGAGAACCCTACAAAAAGGAGGAAACACCGTCGATGCAATGATATCTGTCGCTTTTTCATTGGGAGTTGCAGAACCGTCGGGTTCGAGTATTGGAGGCGACGGTTTCATAATGGTCAATATGGCCGATAAGGGAACCATTGAAGTCGCCAATGGAACGGGTGCAGCTCCTTTAGCAGCGACACCGGACAACTATACTAAAGGTATTCCAATGACCGGATTCAAAAGCGTTTCTGTCCCTGGTATTGTGGATGCCCTTCTGGCAGTACACGAAAAATATGGGTCACTAACATTAGAAATTTGTATAGAACCTGCAATCGAATTATGTGAAGATGGTGTTCCCGTAAGTTATTTTCAATCAGAAAACGCAAAAACTTTTAGACCGTTAATTGAATATCCTACATCGGCAGAAGTATTCGCTCCTCAGGGGCAATGGTTAAAACCCGGCGATAAAAGACGCAACCAAAATTTAGCAAAAACGTACAAAAAAATATCAAAACGAGGGCGCGATGAATTCTATCTGGGCGACACAGCAAAAGCGATAGTAAAATTCAGCGAAGAGACTGGAGGTTTCATCAAATCCGTAGATCTATCCCGTCATTCAATGAAATGGCAAAACCCGATATCAACTAGTTACCGTAATAAAATGATTTATGAGGCTCCACCAAATTCTAGCGGCCACGTACTTTTACAGGAACTTAACATACTGGAAAATTTTGATTTATCTGAAATGGACTATATGTCGCCCGATTTAATCCATCTCATGGTAGAAGCAAAAAAATTATCTTTCGCCGACAGGGAAGAATATTTAGCTGATCCAGATTTTGTAGATGTCCCATTGGAAGGCTTGATATCAAAGGAATATTCCCGTAAACGGTCTCAGTTAATATTTCATGAACGTAGCCTAATCGATCCGCCAGCAGGAGACCCTTGGGAGTTTATGAAGAGACTTCCTAACAAAGCAAAGAAACACAAAATAAATGGCAGATTAAACTTACCTGGGGGCGAAACAACCCACTATTGTATCGTGGACAGATGGGGTAATTCACTTAGCGCATTACAAAGTATACAAACTGGATACGGTTCAGGAATGTTAGCGGGAAATACAGGAATATTAATGAACAATCGTATGACTTACTGGCATCTGGATCCAAATCATATAGATTATTTAAATCCTGGACAAAGAGTTCGCCATACAATGAACCCAGTAATGGTTTTATCCGATCCTGTGGAATCGGGAGGTTCCGTTGAATTAGTTTGTGGAACACCCGGAGCTGATACACAAGTACAGACAAATTTTCAAATAATTTCCGCAATTTACGATCATGGATTAAACATAGCGGAAGCGATAGAAGGTCCGAGATGGACTCATTACCAAGGCACTACTAACTCCACATACCCGCATACTGAGGAAAACTTTCTCAATATAGAAAATCGGGTCGACAAAAAAACGGTAGATTCTCTATCTAATAAAGGTCATCTCGTAATTTCTTCTGGTGAATTCGGAGCTGCAGGTTGTGCCGGGGGAATACAGATCTTAGGTAAGGACCGATCTCTATTTGCTGCATCGGATCTGAGACGCGAAGGATACTCAATCGTTTGGTAACATTATCCCCATCCACCACCACGCAAAAAATTGAAAAGTAAGGACATAAATTCAAAAAATCCCCACCGATCAAAATATTTACCGCCATGTAAAACCCATTCGTGTATTAGTTTAAAAAAAGTACAGATTACCAACGAATAAATAATGAAATTTACCTTTTGACTTTTTTCTGACCATAATCTCCGTGCTAAAGCAGTGAATATAAACCAAAATTCAAAAATGTTTGGAAATACCAACAAAAAAAACCGCTGATCTGTAAATTCAAACAGAATCATACCGACAAACCGAAAGATAAAAAGGTAAAGAGCTATTTTGGCAAAAATTCCTCCCCATTTCCGTGCAACTACCAAAAACACAGACATGTATACTAGGTCAAAAATTTTGTCGAAGGCCTGATAATTTCTTATGCCGCCGAGGTGCAAATAATCTTTCCAAAAGAGATCCGAAAGATCAACAAAAACTGCAAATAATGAACCAAAAAAAGCCCACTTAAGTGTAGGAATTGACCCGATAATTCGAATGATGCCTATTAAAATTTCTTCAAGTGTCAACATATTTATAATAAATTCCAAAGCGTAAAATTTGCTATGCAACACAATGTTCTTTCTATAGATCAGGGTACTACATCTACTCGGTCAATTGTTTTCAATTCCCAAGGAAATGTCGTTGCCGCAGCGCAAAAGGAACTTACTCAACAATTCCCTAAACCAGGTTGGGTCGAACATAATCCCATAGAAATTATTGCTGCTGTCAAAGAAACAGCCGAATCCGCTGTAAGGCAGCTTGCATCTGGTTGGAAGAATATAGACACAATTGGCATAGCTAATCAAAGAGAAACTACTTTAATTTGGGATAGGAAAACTGGAATCCCCGTGGGTAACGCAATTGTTTGGCAAGACACACGAACAAATGATTTTTGTTCTGATTTACTCGCCCAAGGTCATAGCTCTTCGATTAAATTGTCCACAGGATTGAAACTTAATCCTTATTTCAGTGCAACAAAAATTAGATGGTTGTTGGATTCTATTAAAGACGGACAAAAAAGAGCAGAAAATGGTGAATTATGTTTCGGAACGATTGACTCCTGGATCGTTTTCAACCTGACCGAGAGAAAAAAACATTTGACGGATTCAACTAATGCATCCAGGACAATGTTATTAAATATTCATAACCTTAATTGGGATTCCGAAATGTTAAATCTTTTCAATATACCATCAGAAATTCTCCCTACTGTGTTGCCTTCTGCTTCTAATTTTGGACTTGTTTCTCCTAATTTTTTCGGATCTGAAATAAGCATCTCAGGTATAGCCGGGGATCAACATTCCTCTCTCTACGGTCAATTATGTTTTAAAAAAGGAATGACAAAATGTACATATGGAACAGGCGCCTTTATATTAACAAATGAGGGAAACAGCCCTCCGTCTCCAAATAATCGGAATGATGACGATTTACTATCTACATTGGGATTTCAGGTTGGGATTAGAACATGTTACGCTTCCGAAGGGTCAATCTTCGCAAGTGGTTCCACAATACAATGGTTAAGGGACGGTTTGGGAATCATAAAAAACGCATCCGACACAAATAATGTATCAACTTTGGCGAAAGACAACGGTGGTGTTTATTTTGTACCGGCTTTCTCAGGCCTAGGTTCGCCTCATTGGAATCCCGAAGCTAAATCAATCATAGTTGGGATGACACGCGGAACAACAAGGTCTCACATCATAAGAGCTGCACTTGAATCAACAGCTTATCAGGTCAAAGACGTCATTGATAAATCTCTATCATTTGCAGCTTCTGATTTCCCATTGCGAGTTGACGGTGGCCAAGCAAGCAACCCATTTCTTATGCAATTCCAAGCAGACATAATAGATCGGCCTGTTGAAATTTCAAAAACCACCGAAGCCACAGCGCTTGGAGCCGCCTTAATTGCGGGAAAACACGTCGGAATATGGGAAACAGAAAAACAAATGGAATCTATTAATAAACCAATTGTTCGATATGAACCGCAAATGAAAAAATCACAGAGAATTTCTTTGTATTCTGGCTGGAAAGATGCTGTCAAACGCTGTTGTATGCCATCCTACTAAATGGTATTTTGGTGATTATAAAGAAATAGATGGAGGTTATTCATGTACTTGGGAACACAAGTCGGGGCACGTGATGATACAGATTTTAAACAATGGTCTCAGCTAGGCGTCTCAAATATTTGTTCGGATCCAGGAGGTGATCCTCACAGTTGGACAAAAGACGTGTTGTCAAAACACAGAGAAAAAGTAGAAAACTTCGGACTCACCTTAGATATGGTTCAACTACCTCTTTCGTCAACGCCTATAGAAAATTCTCAGTCTCCAAATATAATGCTAGGTAAATCTCCTGAGCGAGATCGCGAAATTGAATCTGTACAAAATCTCATTAAAATCATTTCAGAATCTGAAATTCCTTCCGCAAAATACAATATGAACATCATAGGAATTCCAAGATCTGAAAAAGAACGTGGAAGGGGTGGATCCCTCAACTCTACTCTTAGATTTGAAAAAATTAAAAATGATGATGCGCCGGGTATCGCTGGCATAGTAGACGAAAATACTTTCTGGGAGCGAATAGATTATTTTTTGGGACAAATCATACCTGTAGCGGAAGAATATAAAGTTAGACTAGCCTGTCACCCACATGATCCCTTTACCCCAAACGGCTTCAGAGGAGTAACAAGGGTACTTGGTACTGTTGACGGTCTAAAGAAATTTGTAAAATTACATGAAAACCCATATCACGGTCTTAATTTTTGCCAGGGGACGGTGACAGAAATGTTAGAAAACCCAGGAGAAGAAATATTTGACGTGATTAGGTGGTTTGGAAAACGTGGAAAAATATTTAATGTCCATTTTAGGAACATTCGTGGTCATAAGCTGGACTTTATGGAAGTGTTTCCAGATGAAGGGAGTATAAATATGTGGAAAGCATTACAAACCTATAAGGAGGTGGGTTACAAATACATGGTAATGCCTGATCATGTACCGCAGATCGCGGGGAAGGATCCTCAATCAACAGCATTTGCCTTCTGTTATGGTTACATAACGGCCTTGCTCCAAGTAATAGATGAACCCAGAGTACAACCATGGATAAACAAATGAACCAATCTACTCAAATCGTGTATGTTTCCAATGTAACAATTGAACCTGTAGCTGGTGCTATTCGGCATGCCTATCTTCCACCGGATAAAACTCAGGTCACCTTCGGGGTTCATAATGAGATAGCAGAACATTATGGCGTCAATGCCAGTGAAACGGAAGCACATTCAACTACTTTGGACTACATTGTCGCAGCAACCGGTGGTTGAATGCTTGGGACATTACGCCGGGCCCTTGCGGTCCGTGGAATTCCAACGGATAGTGATCACTTAACTGCCAATGCTTCTGGGGAAATTTATAAAGAAAGTGGAGTATTAGTAATCAAGCGTATAAAAATAACATATACCTTGAATATAGAAAGAAATCTACTTTCTGAAAAAAAAGAATCCATAGACAGAGCCGTAAAACATCATGCTGATCAATGTCCAGTCCATAAGTCGATTGGAAATTCCATACAAATTGAAACTGATTTAACGACAAACCTCATTTAAGGATCAGCGTGTATAACTTGACGGGAAAAGTAGCATTAATTACTGGCGCTGGAGGTGAAAAAGGCTTGGGACGGGCTATCGCTAATCGTCTTGCCAAAGAAGGTGCAGATGTTTGTATAAATGACATATCGCGTAAACGAACCGAAGCTTGGCATGGTCTAGAATCAGTCGCAAATGAGATTAAAATGTTGGGGAGAAACTGTATCATCGTAACGGGCGATGTGTCGAAAGCTTCAGATGTGAAAACCATAATTGAAACGACATTATCCAACTTTAGCCAAATTGATATTCTCGTAAATAATGCGGGAGCACCAGCTGGTCCGGATAGGGTCTCCGTCGTTGACTTGAGTGAGGATGAATGGGATAAAGTACAAAATATCAATATTAAAGGCGTTTTTTTAATGTCACGTGAAGTTGTTCGCCACATGCTACAGCATCGAATAAAGGGGAAAATAATAAATATGTCTTCTGTTTCAGGTAAAAAAGGATCGGCAAAATTTGCAGCCTATTGTTCCTCAAAATTTGCCGTATTGGGGTTTACCCAGAGTTTGGCTCTTGAAGTTGCAAAATCTGGCATTAACGTAAACGCTATTTGTCCTGGTTTGGTAAATACAGAGAGGACTTTTGGTATAGCATCAGGCCTGAAACCTCCTGGTACTTCAACCAAAGATTATGAGCAAACTATGCTAACTAAATCAACAGAATTAAATCCTTCTGGACGATTAGCAACTACAGAGGATGTGGCAAATGTCGTTGCTTTCCTTTCATCGTCCCAATCCGATTATTTAAATGGAATATCCATACCGGTAGCTGGAGGGTCTTTTACAAATTAGTTCAAGGTTTAAGGAAGAATTATGAAAGCGGCAGTTATGCGGGGGCGAAAACAAATCGAGATAGAGAATGTTCCAACCCCAGAACCAAAAGACGGACAAATAAGAATAAAAATTAAATATTCAGCCATTTGTGGTTCTGACGTACATAGATTTCAATTTGGTATGTACAAATCTGGCACCATAATGGGGCATGAATTTATTGGCGTTATCGACAAAATAGGTTCTAAAGTAACAACGTGGAAAATAGGGGATCGAGTTGTGGGTGGCGGCGGAGTACCACCTGAGCACATGTCAACAAGTAAAGGAGCTCGCTATAGTGCTAAGACTGTGGGATTTGAAAATCCTAACTGGGGAGGCTTTGCCGAATTTAAAGTGATGGATAGCTGGGCACCTCTTAAAATTCCTGACGATGTAACCGACGACGTAGCCCTTTTTACAGAGCCGTGTTCCATAGCGATCCACGCAGTGAGAGAATCTAATTTCAAATTAGGAGATTCAAGTATTGTTATTGGAACAGGCCCCATCGGTCTTCTTCTGATGCAGGTTCTAAAATCAGCTGGCGTTTCTGATCTTTTCGTATCTGAACCATCGGCAATCCGAGCTAAAGCAGCTTCCGAATTAGGAGCTAAAAAAGTTTTTAACCCTAACAATGATAATATTGTCGATGAAATTGTTTCGGAAACAGGTGGTTTAGGTATTCCTTTAGCTTTCGATTGCGCTGCTGCTAAAAACACTCTACAACAAAGTTTAGAAATGGTGAAAAAAAACGGACAAGTCGTAATTGTTTCACTAGGTTGGGAAGAAATTCCATTAAAAACTGTTGATTGGGTTGGACGCGAAATTCAAATGAAGGCTTCTTACGGTTCAAATTCAAAAGATTGGTCTACTGCCCTAAAGTTAATGCAACGAGGATTAATAAAAACTGAAGATATGCTTTCAAAAAAAAGTTTTGTTGGTTTTGAGTCACTTCAAGAATCTATGACACGTTTAATGAATCCAAGAGACGACGTTCAGGTCGTTCTCGTTCCATAAGAAGATAGGAAACTAAATGAGATTAGCCGATTTACTACTTACCGATGCAAAAGAAAGGGGCCTTGACCATTTTTTCGGAATTCCGGGTAGCGGATTTCCTATGGATGCGATGGAATCCGGCAAACGAATATCCGTGGATTTCGTGCATGTCGCCCATGAATCAACTGCTGGCATAGCTGCTGCTTACTACGGACACGAGAAAAATACAGCTGGATTAGCATTAGCGGTAAAAGGGGTCGGAGCAGCGAACCTCGTTGGGGGAGCAGCAAATAGTCATTTCGAAAGAAAACCTCTAATTTGCGTTTGCGAGTCCGGACCTAATGAACAAGATATCGATCTTGTACAAGTATGCGATCAATTGAAGTTGTTCGGATCAGTGTCTTCCTATCAAGCCGATATTACACTATCAAACGCTAGGGAACAATTACGCACAGCAATTGAAATGGCAACCAATGGCAGACCTAATGTTTCAGTGCTAAATATTCCTTCTGATTACGTTGATGGCAACTGTGGAGATCTGCCGGACCATACAAATTTAAACTCTTCCATAGAATGTAACGAAAGAGATGTTCAACTGGCAGCTAACCGTATTTCCAATTGTAGAAAACCACTATTTATAGTGGGCGCCGACGTGGAACGAGACCACGCAAAAAAAGAATTACAAGCTCTTACGGAAAAATTAGGGGCAGCTGTACTTGTCAACATGGATGCTAGAGGTGTTTACCCCGAACGGTTACCTCGTTGGGCTGGTGTTTTTACAGGTAATTACAACGAAAATACTATCGAAGGAGAGATAGCCAAGGATTGTGATTTAATAATTTTGATCGGAACTGATTCAATGATGACTCATATTCCTTGGCAATACAACAAACCGTCAATCGAAATAACGGCTAACCCTGACTATAAAACTACGTCAACTAACCCTAAATTGCGTGTTGATGGAAATTTGAAAAACACTATAAAAACACTCACTCAACTTGTTGTTTCTTCTGGTGGTTTCCATATTGATGAAATAAACGCTATTAAACAAAGTGTTTTAAGACATTTCAATAGGGATCCTGACGCTAAGTTCACAGTACAGGATATCGTCGAATCTTTACGAGCAGAAATGCCTTCCGATGGAACGTTGATCACAGAAACCGGAGCATTTATAAGGATGTTCGAATATCTTTGGCCAGTAAACACCTTTGGATCTTATTTAGGTACTTCTGGTGGTCGAACAATGGGGTTAACCATTCCTGCTTCAATAGGATACGCATTGGCGCATCCAAATAAAACAAAAATTGGAATAGGAGCTGATGGCAGTACCCTAATGAGATTAGGAGAATTGGAAGTTTTTTCACGTATGGGGATAAAAATGCCCCTGGTTATTATCAATGACATGGCACTAGGTACGATGAAATCCAGACAAAAATCTAGGGGATTTGACCCTCATGGGTTAAATTTCCAAGGTGTTGATTTTGCAAAAATCGCTCAATCCTGCGGTTTATACGGGGTAACTGTTGACGATCCTGAAAGTTTTCAATTGGCTTTAAGAAATTCACTATTAGCAAATAAGACCACATTAATCGATGCCCGGATAGATCAGCAACCGTACTGGGACGGATTTGCATTATCCATTGGTGCAATCTAATAATCTTCGAAGGATATTAAAATGTCAAAAGGTGTTTTTATTGGAATTGATGTAGGTACTTCAGGAGTAAAAACAGTAGCAATTGATATCACTGGAAAAATGATCGGATCCCATACGGAACCATTAGAAATGATAACTCCGAAACCTGGTTGGACCGAACAAAATCCTGATGATTGGTGGTTGGCTACAAAACAGTCGTTAAAACTGGTCAACAAAGAACTTTCCCTGCAAGGTAAATTTGAGATTTTATCGATTAGTCTTTCCGGGCAAATGCATTCTCTAGTAATGTTAGATAAAAATGACATTCCGATCCGCAATGCTATTCTTTGGAATGATGGTCGTACCCACGAAGAATGTATATACATAACCGAAAAAATCGGAGTTGAGCTAGGAAAAATAACTGGCAACCCTCCTCTCGAAGGGTTTACTGCTCCGAAAATATTATGGGTGAGAAATCAGGAACCAAGTCTTTTTAAAAAAATCCACTCTATTTTACTTCCAAAAGACTATATACGATTTATGTTGACAGGTCAGAAATTTACTGAACCAACCGACGCTTCTGGTACGTTGTTATACGATATTAATGCCAACAAATGGTCTGACTCTCTTTGTGGCAAATTGGACATAGATGCTTCATTCTTACCGGAAATAGTAAAATCAGATGAAATCGCTGGATATTTAAAATCAGATATTGCCTCCGAAATCGGCTTTAAAAAAGACATTCCAATTGTAGCCGGAGCAGCCGATAACGCATGCGCGTCATTAGGAGCCGGGGTAATTGAAAGTGGCTCCCTAATGATAACTGTAGGAACTTCAGGGGCTGTTGTGGCACCCTGCGACACCCCATTGGTCGATCCTAAATTACGTATTCATCTTATGCGGCATGTATTACAAAATACTTGGTATCAGATGGGAGTTGTACTTTCTGCAGGAGCCACTTTAAATTGGTGGGATTCGGTTTCAGGAGAGAACGGTTTGGAAACTTTGTTAAGTCAAGTTTCATTTAATGCCAACTCGAACGACGAAATTTTGTTCCTACCTTATTTGACAGGGGAGAGAACACCTCACGCTAATCCTAAAGCTCGCGGAGTTTTCTTTGGTTTGCACACTGGAACCACAAGAGGTGATTTAACACGTGCTGTTCTACAGGGTGTGGCTCTAGCCTTGCGTGATTCACTGGAATTAATGACTAATAAAAACAGATTTTTTGATGAAGCTGTCATAGTGGGAGGAGGCGCTAAATCTTCCAAATGGAAAAAATTGATTTCCGATACCCTGCAGGTCCCTTTAAAAGTTACAGGTCCCGGGGAAGGAGCACCACTAGGTGCTTCTATGTTAGCGGCTTCAACATCAAAAGATAATTTTTCCGACCTAGAGGAAGTGGTAAACAACTGGGTCCACACGTTAGGAACCACTGAACCAGACACTGGTAAATCCGAATATTACTCAGATTTACATAAAAAATACAAAAATTTATATGATTCTATAGTTTCAGAATTTCCCTAATTGAAACCCAAGCTGTTTCGATACTCCCCGTATAAATTATCGAGATTCTATAAGTTCAATTCTGATATCACCCGGTGCGGATATGAAAGCTATTATTGGTCCACCCGGAACGTCAATTGGTCCTTCTTTTAACTCTGCGCCTAAACCAATTAGTCGGTCGATGTCTTTTTTTATATCTGCTGTGTCGAACCCAAAATGTTCGATCCCATAATGAGCATCAGCATCCGCTGGTCCCAGAGTTTCTCCCGTTCGTTCACTGGATATGTTTATTTTTAATCCCCCCTCTGTTTCGGTAATTACAAACCTATCCCCAAATGATCTCAAAGTATCAGATACGATTTTTACGTTGAACGCTGATACAAACCATTCCGCTGTAACCTTTGGATCTTTCGATTTAATATGTATGTGATTGACAATGTATGGCATGTTCTATTCCCCATTTCAGTTTTTCCAAAAATACCCCTATGTGAGATTACTCAGGATATCAGGCTGAGTCAACCGGTTAAACTCTGCATCCTGGTTATCAATTGATTGTGTACTTCTGGCCAACCAACAACTACAACCCGGTTTTCTTTTTCATTTTCCCAATCAATACCATTATTTCTACCATCAGTCACTTTTAATCCTAGTTCCGTCGCCAAAAGTGCGCCTGCCGCAATATGTACTGGTTCGACCCCATAAAAAACCACCGCCGCTAATCTACCCTGACAAACTTGAGTTATTGGATAAGCCGCCGACGCAAATGTATTAACCTGGTTAACCGCTGTAAGCCAACTTAACTTTTTTGGTAGCAATTTTTTCCATTCTTCACCTCCATCTATTTCTAACCCAATTATTCCATCGCTTAAATTTTTAGTTGGCGTTTTACATTCTAAAGTCTCCCCATTTAACGTTACCCCACGCCCGAGAATCGATACAAATATTTCACTAAAATAAGGAAGAGACACAACACTTAAAAGCAATCGTTGATCAAACCGCAAAGCAATATTTAACCCCCAATGGGGCATACCCGTGGAAAAAGGCATTGTTCCACAAAGAGGGTCCACCAACCATGTTAAGTTAGATTCATTTAAACCACTTGTGCTTTCTTCCGACAAAATTCTGATTTTACTTTGAGATAATATCGTACCAATGGCATTGTCACTTTCTATATCCGCATTTGTAACAAGACCATCATCACTTTTTTTCCATTTTTCAAGTGCACGTACATTAGAAAAATGTTTCAATAGAATTTCAGATCCAGCTTCGTTGGCTTTTTCGGCAAATTCTAGGAATTTTGATATCTGATTATTATCCATTTCTAAATATTAAAGCAAAGTGCTGAACTTTATCAATAAATTGATTTTGTTTGGATCCACAAAATTCCTCCCTAGGATGTTTGTAATTAAAGTATATGTTTCTTTCCTTTTTTCCTAAAAATCTCACATACTTTATCCCCATTTTGAAGTAGTATGAATTGATCTAGCCTAGTTATGAACATTTATATTACATGATGGAAAAAATTAAAGGGAAAAAAATCCTAATTTTGGGTGGTGGATTCGGAGGAGTACAAGCAGCTATTAACGCCAGAAATGAACTTGATTCATCTCACTCGGTCTCTATTATTGACCGATCTCGAATGTCTTATTTATGTGGTATGAATCCAATGTTAATCATAGGGAAACGACAGATTAGTAAAACGGGAAGATCACTGGGAAGGCTAGCAAATAGGGGTATTAATTTTATTGAATCAGAAATAAACTCCATTGATTTAACCAAAAAACATGTCAACACTTCACAAGGTGATTTTCTTTTTGATTATCTGGTTATTGCACTGGGAGCAGAATATGATATCCATGCCGTACCAGGCTCCCAAAACGCCTATTCTTTCTGGGATTTTCAATCTGCAAGAAAATTAAGACGCCGATTAAGTAGATTTAAAAAGGGCAAAATCATTTTAGCTGCAGCAAAGCCACCCTATAAATGTCCTCCTGCCCCGCTTGAAACCGCAATGTTGATCAATTCGTGGGCCAGAGAAAAAAACATTAGACAAAACGTTGATATTCATATTTATATACCTGAACCTAAACCACTTGGCGTGGCCGGCCAAGAAGCATCGCAACAAATAACAAGTGATTTAGAGAGGCGTGGGATTACTTTACACACCTCAGCAGGAATTACAAAAATTTCCGATAATGGAAAAAAAGGATTCTTCCAAGATGGTTCCTCTAGTTTTGCAGAAGTAATAGCGGTTATCCCTGTCCACAAGTTGCCAGTGGCAGTCCAACAAAGCGGTATATCTGGTAATAAACCATGGGTACCGGTTAACAAAAAAACCCTCGAAACAACAGTCGAAAACATTTTTGCAATAGGGGATGTAAATGTCATACCCACAGGGGATTTTGCAATTCCAAAAGCAGGAGTTTTTGCATCAGATCAAGGTACAACGGTTGGAAAAATCATAGCGGGACGAATTAATAATTCTCAAACCCCAACCTACAATGGCTATGGAAAGTGTTTTTTAGCCTATTCAATGGGAACAGCGGCAATGGTTGGTGGAAGTTTTCTCGAGGATTCAGGCCCTAAAACTTCTCTTTCAAGTCCTTCGGTATCGTCGATGCGAATCAAAGAAACGTTCGAATCAAATTGGAGAAATTTCAAAATTTAATTACACCTCTAAAGTAATTTTTATCGCCCCGAAAGTCCTTTTAAAACAGTTTCTACATCAACTACATAGGGACCATTAATATCAAGTGCAATTTCTACCCGTCTATCTGGTAACAATTCAACTTCACGCTCTCCGTCCAATGCAACGGTGCCATTTTGCACATTTACGGAATGGAATTCATTTGGCTTCATTTGATACCACGAAGAAATACTTAATTTTTCGACGATACCTGGAGCCACCGGAGCGGAAATTATTATCTTAGGTTTCCCAGTAAAATTAATGGCCATACCTTCGGGATCATCTATATATATGGTTTTTAGTTTTGCCCCAATTGAAGATAGACCTATGCTCAGAGGTTCAGATCTAGTTAAAAACACAGAATCTATTACTTTTGGATCCCAAACTGCCCTTGCACCTAAGAACATCTGTGTTGTAACCGCTACATCCACAAGTGATATATCCGTTAACTTCCCATTTACGTAAATATTGATTTTTTTACTTCTTTTACAGCTCTCCGTTATAGGTATATGGCGGCTTGCCACATTTCCGGCGGCTATTCCTGCTAGAGTTCCTTCGGTCATTTTCGGAAAAACATTATTCGTACCTGTAGAAATTGGTAATATCGGTACTTCACCACAACCTTTTGCAACAACACGATTAGTACCATCACCTCCTAGAGTAACAATACAACCCACCCCCATTTCCGCCATTAAACTGGACGCCTTAGTTGTGGCTCCCTGATGCGTAGCGGGGGGCATATCTAAGTGGACCACTTCCATTCCATTGTCTATATCGCTTAATCCCGGCCTCGACAACCCAGAGGGATCTGGCATCACAACTAGCTGCTCAACCTCCGTTGAATTTATGCCCGCAAAAACACGCCTTAAAACATTGGATTTCTCCTGATTTGAAACAACTCGTCCGTGAGCAACCAATCTACGAATATCTTTGCCCGCTGAGGGGTTCGCTATAATTCCAACACTTGTTTTACTCATCCATCCAACTTGGATCACTGATATATTTGGATATTGTCTTTAAAAAATTAGATGCAGGGGCTCCATCCCAAGCTCGATGATCGAACGTTAAATTTAAATGTCCTACGGATCGTGGTACTATTTTTTCGTCCTCAAAGAGAGGTACTAGATCAACACTCCCAACCCCAAGTATTCCAATTTCCGGAGGATTTAATAACGGGTTGAATACTTCAATACCAAAAGACTCAAGCGTTGTTACAGAAAAGGTACTTCCTGACATTTCGTCTACGGTTATAGAATTCGCACGAGATTTTTTTGCTAAATCTCTTACTTCCATTGCTATTTCTAATAGTGTCTTTTTATCAGCATTTTTTACCACCGGAACAATTAATCCATCTTTTACAGCCATTGCCACCCCTATGTTGACCTCTTTTATAAAACGTATTTCATTATCAACCAAATGGGCATTTGCTTCTTGCGTTTCAGATAAAGCCCGTGCCGTTGCTTTTAGAACAAGATCTTGATACTGAGGCCTTAATTTATGCTTTCTCCATTCAGAAACAAGCCGTTTTTGAAATTCAACTGCACTATTAACATCGACAGTCATATTTAAAGTGACAGTAGGAATTGATGCACTTTCTGTCATTCTCCTAGCAATAGTAGCTCGGAGACGTTCCAACTTCACGACTTTTTCTACGGGTAGGTCAGAAGCATTTGCTTGAGTCGCCCCAGATCCACTTTGGGCGTTTTTTACGTCATCTTCTGTTATTCTTCCACTTGGACCTGTTCCGTCAATGGCGTCAATATCAATATTAAGTTGATTAGCAAGGCGTCTTGCCCTCGGAGTAATAACCTTCCTTTTTTGCGGCACGCCAGAAACTACCGCTTCTTTTTGGTTTAATTCGACAGGGGGGGAGGCTTCTGGAGATTGGAGATTTAATACTGGTAAATCTTTTTCTGTTTCCCCCGATAACAATATATAACCCAACGTCGTACCTACTGCTACAACTCGACCTTCTTCAACGTCAATTCTTCCTAATGTTCCGTCTGCAGTTGATTCAACTTCCGCGTTGACCTTAGATGATTCAATTTCCACTAAATTATCGCTTTTAGAAATTGGATCGCCTACTGACTTTAGCCATTTCATCACTTGGCCATCATTCATCCCCATCCCCCATTGCGGTAAAATAATTGGTGTTGGCATATTGTTTTCCTTTTATTTCGTGTCTACTTATAATACTTTAAAATTTACATTAAAAGAGCTCTAGATAAATCTTCAAAATTTACTACCGTTAAATCTGGTTTAAACTGCTCATGCGTATCCTCAAAAGGTAAATTATACCGGTTCACGTAAATCCCTCGGAAACCACAAGTTCTCGCACCCATAACATCGAAGGAATTTGACGAAACCATAATAATTTCATTTGGTTCAAGCGCTATTTCCAGAGCGGCTCTGCGATAAACCCCTGGATACGGCTTAAAAGAGCCAACTTTTTCAACGGATATTATGGCATCGAAAGGGTATTTAATCCTGTTTTTGACCAAATGTTCCAAAAACCACGGATTCCCGTTTGATAACGCTACTAATGAAAATCGTTTTTCCATCTTTTGCAACCCATCCAAACAATCAGGGAACGGTGAAAGTGACTTCCAATTATCCATAAATGTATCAACCTGCTTTACCGTCGTTTCCATTTTGTTAAGTTCACAAACGTAATTGAAGGATTTTTTTACTGTCTCCAAATAACCACTATGACCCAATCCCATCAATGAATCTTGATATTGTTCTATTCTTTGTCTGTGTCGGAATTGTTGCCAAAACCCTTCCGAGGATATCTCAGTTTGAAAATCTTGTAAAAATTCGGAAATATGCGGTTTAATCGAACCTTCCAAATCTAAAATTGTCCCAAACAGGTCAAACGTGATCGCTTTGCAACTTTCAAATACATGGTTCATCGCATGTGTCTAACGCACAAATTTTTCTAGTTCTCTAAAGTCTTTTTAATCCCTTTGGATATTTTGTCAACGTCTGGATAAACCAATTTCTCGAGAGCCGGGCTGAAAGGTATATGAACCTGTTCGGATGCAATTTTTTGGATTGGCGCTTGCAAGTCCCAAAACCCCTCTTCTGCAACAATTGAGGAAATTTCGGACGCCGCACTACAAACTTTATGGGCTGGATCAACAATTACCAAACGACCTGTTTTTGCAACCGATTGAAGTATAGTTGCTTTATCTAGGGGTACCAAAGTCCTTGGATCAATGACCTCAACAGAAATTCCTTCCTTTGATAAGTTATTAGCTGCAGTTAGTGCATGTCCTACGCCTGCAGCAACACCTACGACGGTACAATCCGTTCCTTCTTTGACGATTTTTGCTTGTCCGAAGGGTACCAAATGTTCACCTTCTGGTACTTCTCCTCTCGAACCATATAGGGTACCATCCTCGAACACAATAACTGGATCGTTATCACGAACAGCGGTTTTTAAGAGCCCTTTCATATCAGCAGGATTCGAAGGTATAGCCACCTTGAATCCTGGCATATTCATAAACATAGGGTACGAACGATCAGAATGATGGGCCGCAGCTCCTCCCCCGTACATCATTAATGCCCTATACACAACTGGAAGGGTTGCCTGCCCTCCAAACATATAACGCATTTTTGCCGCTTGGCTCACCAACTGATCCATCGCGACCCACATGAAACTCGTCAAGGTTTCAACTATAGGTCTAGAACCAACTAACGAGGCCCCTACAGCAGCGCCAAAAAAACCATTCTCTGAAAGGGGGGTGTCAAGAACTCTCTTCTCTCCAAATTCCGATAATAAATTAGCCGTAGAACCATAGACTGCTCTTCGAATATCCTCACCCATAATAAAAACCGCTTCATCACGTCTCATTTCTTCTGCAGTTGCCTGGTTTATTGCTTCAACAAAAACAGTCTCAGCCATTTTTTTGATTATCTCCTATCTAAGTTAAATTATGTAACTCATATTTATGGTAACGGTATCGGATCAGCCCACATGTCATCAAACAGATCTTCTGGTTCAGGAAAAGGGCTATTCCGAGCAAATTCTACTGCTTCATCGACTTCCTTTTGTGTTTCAAGTGCGACCGAATCACATTCTTCACGAGTTGCTATTTTGTGTTCAATCAAATAATTTTCGTGAATGACTATAGGGTCTCGTTTTCTCCAATCATCAATTTGTTCTGTGGTTCTATATTCACCTCTCCTCACTCTCCCAAGTCCCAACGAATGTTCCTCATAACGGTACGTCAATCCTTCTATCAGAGTAGGGCCATCACCTGCCCGAGCCCGTTCTACTGACGCCTTGGTGGCTTCATACATAGCTATCACGTCTTGACCGTCCACTAAAACCCCGGGCATATTATAAGCCGATGCCCTATCGGATACATGATCGACAGCTACCGTGTCGTCGTACGAAGTAGTTACGGCAAATTGGTTATTCTCGCACAAAAAAATTACTGGTAGTTTCCAAACTGACGCCATATTCATCGATTCATGGCAGGCTCCTTGATTTGAAGCTCCGTCACCAAAAAAAACAAGCGACACAAAATCTTTTCCGGTAACTTTCGCTGATAAAGCTGCTCCAGTAGCAACAGGTACGGACGAAGCAACGATACCTGATTCACCCAAAATCCCAATAGAAAAATCAGCTAAATGCATTGAACCACCTTTCCCCTTACAATAACCATCAACACGGCCATATAATTCTGCCATAGCTTTCTTCACAGAGCCTCCTTTAGCTAAGGGGTGCCCATGTGACCGGTGATTTCCTGCTATATAATCAGTGTCGTTTAGTGCTGCGCACGCCCCCACCGCCACAGCTTCTTCTCCTATATATGGATGTGCCGCCCCGGCAAATTCTCCAGCGGAATGCACTTCCATCACTTTTGTTTCAAAATTTCGTATTGTCCACATTCGTCTCAACATCAACAACAACGCATCCTGACTTATATCCATAATTTTTTCCTATTGAAATCTTTTGGTGGCAAAAGAGATATTTTTTCTTGTTCTTCCAAATATTTTTTATAAAGAATATTGCTACGTAAATACCCTTGGGTTAAATATGACAGATTTTGTAAGAAATTTCCCTCTCTAATGATAGAATATACTATTGAAACCAAATAAGCGGTAACTACCTCCGCATGGTTAGAAGACGGAATGTTATTTTAATCACTTTAAATAACCAAAATGTTCGTCAATTTACTTGTTCAATGTTTTAAAAAACGTTAGCAAATTAACGACAGCAATCGTAATTGTTGCAGGCGATAGGAAATCATAATTGGCAAAAAACACAAAAGTAGATAAAGATCATACCGGGGCTGCGGATTATAGTGCTGAGCACATTGAAGTTATGGAAGGGTTAGAAGCAGTACGTAAACGTCCAGGAATGTATATCGGAACTACAGGGCCAGAAGGTGTTTTCCATCTGGTAAGAGAAATCGTTGATAATTCCGTTGATGAGGCCATGGCAGGTTTTGCTTCCAGAATTGACGTAACAATACACCCAGACGGATCAGTAACTGTTGAGGACGATGGTAGGGGAATACCCGTGGACCAACACGATAAAACCGGGGTATCTGCTCTTCAAACCGTAATGACTACCCTGCACGCCGGTGGGAAATTCGGCGGAAAAGGATACCAAGTTTCTGGTGGTCTGCATGGAGTTGGCGCATCGGTAGTAAACGCCTTATCTTCGACAACTATAGTTGAGGTTTTACGGGACAAAAATATTTATACACAGAAATATTCAAGAGGTAAAACAATCGGAGACATAGAAGAAACTCCCCAAGATCCAAAAAGTAAAGCAAAAACAGGCACAATCACCACATGGGCTCCGGACAAAGAAATATTCCCCGAAATTGACTATGACTGGGATGTAATTTCAGGAAGATTTCGAGAAATGGCGTACCTCAATCGTGGTTTGTTGATACATCTCAAATCCGATTGGCATGCTGTTAAATGGCCACACAACGATGTAACTTACTATTTTGATGGTGGTGTTCAAAGTTTTGTTAGATCACTCAATAAATCAAGGGGTACGGGCGTTCACGAAAACATTATCTATACCAGCGAAAAATCCAACGATGTGGTAGTTGAATTGGCCTTACAATATAACGATTCTTTTGTCGAAAATTGCTTGTCGTTTGCAAATGTTATCCGAACCAACGATGGTGGAACTCATGTAACTGGGTTTAGGTCTGCCCTAACACGTGTTTTGAATGATTATGCTAAAAAGAATAATTTGCTCACCGGAGGGAAAGATGACATAAAAACTCTTTCGGGCGACGATACTCGGGAAGGCCTAATGTCTGTGATCAGCGTCAAGGTAAAAGATCCACAATTTGAAGGCCAAACTAAAGGGCGTTTAGGAAATCCTGAAGTAAAAGGAGCCGTCGAACAAATTCTCGGAAAACATCTTAGTGAATTTCTAGAAGACAATCCCGAGGACGCTCGTAGAATTATTGAAAAATGTTCCACAGCTGCCAGGGCTAGGGAGGCCGCAAAGAAAGCGCGAGATTTAATTATTCGGAAAAATGCCATGGATGGTGGATCACTACCCGGCAAGCTTGCCGATTGTTCAGAAAAAGATCCATCAAAATCCGAAATATACATCGTTGAAGGGGAGTCAGCAGGAGGTTCTGCTAAACAAGGGCGGGATAGACGATTCCAGGCAATATTACCACTTAGAGGTAAAATTCTGAATGTCGAAAAATCGAAATTTGAAAAAATGCTCGCCCATGAGGAAATAGGCGCATTAATTACTGCTTTGGGTGCAGCCTTAGGTGAAGATTACGACGAATCTAGGTTACGATACCACCGTGTCATTATAATGACTGATGCCGATGTCGATGGATCTCACATTCGGACTCTTCTGTTAACTTTCTTTTACAGATATATGAAACACCTCATAACCAATGAGCACCTTTTTATAGCCCAACCACCTTTATACAAAGCTTCTCGAGGTAGATCCGCCAAATGGATTTATTCAGAATCGGAATTAGATGATTGGATGGCTCAAAGAGTCTACGGAACTATGGAAATATCTAATCCGACTAACGACTTTGTGATCAAGGGTAAGGCTATAGGTAAAATTCTCACACCACTCCGTGATTTCATTGATTCAAGTGAAGTAATTAAAATTTTAGGTGTTCCCGAAGAGGTCATAAAGACCCTTCTTACTGATCCAGACTACAAATCACTCGATTTCTCACCTGAACCAATCGTAACTGACGTTGTTCCTGATTCTCAAACTTCATTGTTTGAGCAAACAGACATTGTTGAAGAACCAGATATAACACCTCAGGATCCAACTGAACCTAACACTAACGATGCAAATATAGTCGAACCGATTCCCTTACAAGATAAAACTTATGAAATCCATAATTACACTTTAACCAAGCAAATTTATGAAAACCCAGCCATTCAAAGAATGTTTCTACTATATCCAATAATCTCCCATCTTATAGATGAAAATTCATTCACCCTAAAGAAGAACTCGGAAATAGTAGATGAAAGTATTTTATGGAATGATCTGCCGTCAAAATTGGAGCTACATTCAGATAAATCTGGTGTTAATGTTCAACGATACAAAGGTCTTGGCGAAATGAACCCAGAGCAATTATGGGACACAACTATGGATCCGGGAAACCGTCTAATGCTGCGAGTGACTGCGGAAGAAGCGGAGATTGCAGATGATATATTTAGAACGCTTATGGGTGATGAAGTTGCTCCACGAAGAGACTTCATACGAGCGAACGCTTTAGAAGTTAAGAACCTAGACGTGTAAATCACGCCATAACTTCGATTTTCCCTAGATCAGATGCTTGCCATATTTTATATAGCGGAATTCTACGTTCTTTTAGTGCATCGCTGCCACCTTGCTGCCGGTCCAATATAGTCATAGCCAACACAACTTCACAACCGAAAGCTTCAACCGCGTTTATCGCATTCAATAAACTGCCTCCAGTTGATAGGGTGTCGTCAAAAACAGCTACTTTCATACCTGGTTTAATCGATCCTTCGATTTGCTGACCAGTACCATGGGCTTTTTTCTCTCCTCTAACAAAAAACCCTGTTAGATTTAAGCCTTCTAATGAACTTTTTAGCACAAGGGAACCAACAATAGGAATAGCCGCTACAGCTGGACCTCCAAAAGCGTTCGCCTTGCTAATCACAATTTGCTTCATGAAAAGTTCCGTAATAATATTGCAACAGGCTGGGTCCAAGGAAAGTAACCGGCCATCAAAGTAATAGGAACTGGTTACTCCGGATGCCAGTGTGAAATGTCCATATTTTAAGGCTTTTAACTTTTCGGCCCTACCATATAACTCCGTTGCTTTTTTACGGCTCATCAGGTTCTAATCCTTCCATACAAATTCCTTTTTAGTATTATTTCCTCAACTTTTGGGTGAACCAATCCACTCACACTTAAATCAAGAGATAAAAGATTTCTAATTTTAGTAGATGATAAATCAATATATGGACCATCAATAAACACAGGAGGTGAGGTAAAGGGATATAAATTTGTATCCAAAATCGCATTTCTATTTTTTCTTTTATAAAAAACTATATTAGCAAGCTTTGATAAATCTTCTGATCGATACCAGTTCCCAATTGTTTCCATCGTATCATCACCAAAAATTACGTAAATTTCACCTATATGTTTATAATTTTTCCGCATGTTAATTATTGTGTTGATAGTGTATGTTGGAGTTCCTATTCGTATATCAATATCGCTAACTTCTATTCCTTCAATATCCGTTACTGCGGCTCGTGCCATATCCAGTCTATCTTCAGCACCTGCAAAAAGATCATGGCCTTTCAGCCATTGATCCAATACTGGAACAATATAGACTGTATAAAGGTTAAATTGCTTACGAGCTAACTTGGCTATACTTATATGACCACAGTGCAAAGGATCAAAACTCCCGCCAAAAATTCCTATCCGCTTTAATCCCATTCAAATTCCCACCCATTTACTAAAACGGTATCACCTTGCCTAACACCTTCCTTCCTTAAGGCACTGTTTATCCCAATTCTTTCTAAACGGTTATGGAATTGAATTCTCACCCGCCAGTCATCCAAATCACTTCCTTCAGCAAGACGTATTGCCCTAGGATGAATAATCCTATAAACGCCGTCCTCTTCCTTATAAACAGAATCAAATACGTTTTTTGTTTCTGGTTTAATAACATTGGTTGGAACAATTTTTTTTTGATTATTGTTTTTAACATCGTTAATCACATAAACTATCCTTTTTACCAAGTCTTCAACACCTTCTCCAGTTTTCGATGACAAGAAAAATGGCTCGGTATTAATACCGGACTCGGCGATAGATTCTCTTATTTCATTTTTTAAGTGACTTACTTCAGGAAGATCCAATTTATTCACAACTAATATTTGTGGTCGTTGCGTTAATTGTTTGTCAAACAATTTGATCTCTTCATTGATATCAAAAATCTTTGATGGAATATCATTTGCCGTTCCATCCACTACATGAATCAGAATCCTCGTTCTCTGGACATGTTTCAGGAACGCGTGTCCTAGTCCCACACCTTTATGTGCACTTTTTATTAAACCAGGTATATCAACCATAACAAATTCTTGGTTTTTGAAGGTAACAGTACCTAAGTTAGGCTCCAACGTCGTAAAAGGGTAATTAGCTACCCTTGGACGCGCGCTACTCACTGAACGCAACAAACTAGACTTTCCGGCGTTTGGCATGCCTATAAGGCCAACATCCGCCAATAATTTTAGTTCCAAATTGATTTTTTTGGTCTGTCCTTGTTCTCCACTTTCAGCCAACAGAGGTTCTTGATTAGTTGGGGACACGTATCTCGCATTTCCGATCCCTCCTCTACCTCCTTTGGCCACAGTTGTTTGTTTTCCCTCGCTATCTAAGTCTACAACGTTTGTTTTCCCATCCAATTTAAATCTAACTTCAGTTCCAATTGGAACCAAGATCGTCATATTATCTCCGTGGGAGCCTCTCTTTTTTGTTGTTCCACCTTTCATACCGTTTTCCCCTGTAAAATGCCGCTTTTTCGTAAATTTTGACAAAGTTTTTATATTTTTACTACTACATATAACAACATCACCCCCTCCTCCACCATCACCTCCTGATGGACCTCCTTGAGGATTATGGGCTTCCCTTTGAAATGAAACCAATCCATCACCACCGGCACCAGCCTTTACCTGTATTTTCACAGAATCTATCATTGTTTTTAATTAATTCTTAGTAATATCTCTAAATATAAATGTTAATCATAATAAAAATAATAGTGTGATAAGTGTTATATATTTTGAATAAACAATCTTGAACAACATGAGATGTTATGTGAATAACTTTGGATTAAAGGTAAATAATTGTTTAATAAAAAGAAAAACTTCTTGAATAAGAGTATTTTTTACGCGATGTGTTTGGGTTGAATTAAAATTGGTTAGATATGTTTCACAATCAATTCACATATGAAACAACTAGACTTCGAATAGATGATATTTGTTCACGTAAAACGTAATCTTTTATTAGTGTTTTTTCGATAGCTTTTTGGCCGTATATAACAGTTGAATGATCTTTATTACCAAGCAGTTGGCCGATTGATGTAGAAGTTAAATGAGCATCTTCCCTTAATAGATACATGGCTATGCGCCGTGCCGTTGAAGAGGTTTTATCACGTCTATTCCCTTTTATTGTTTCTATTGCAACACCAGTGATTTTTTCAACTGCTTTTAAAATTTCTTCAGTATCAGGTTTGCTACTTGTAGGTTCAGAAAACAAACTTTTTATCGCATATTCTGCCAACTCGAGGGTAATCCGAGCACCGACGAGGTCCGAATAAGCAATCACTCTGTTTAATGCCCCTTCTAGATCCCTCACATTTTTATAAGGAATATTAGCCAACATTTCGATAACATCATTATCAATATTTGAAGCTTTATGCGTCAATATTGCCAGTCGTGTTTCATAATTGGGTGGTTGAATATCTAATTCAAGTCCTCCTCCTAACCGGGATTTTATTCGCTCCTGTAAATGAATTTTATTTGAAGGTTCATCTCCACTTACAACAATTTGTTTTTGGGCTAAGTGGAGTTCATTAAATGTATGAAAGAATCCCTCTTGTGTTTGTTCCTTTGTAGAAACAAATTGAATGTCATCTATTAATAACGCGTCAACATTTCGATATTTTTTTCGAAACTCTGCTGATTTACCTTTTCGTATAGCTGCTATGTACTCATTGGTAAACGTTTCGGACGTAACATATATGACGGATTTTCCTTGTTGTTCGAGAGCGTGACCAATTGATTGCATGAGATGCGTTTTTCCAAGACCTACTTTAGAATAAATGTAGACTGGATTGTATACCTTGCCAGGTTGTTCGGAAACTTTTACAGCCGCGGCCAAAGCTAACTCATTTTCTGGTCCTCTAACGTAATCGTCGAAGGTGAATTTGGGATTGAGTTTCAACCGTTTTTTTTGGACGGTTCTTGAAGTTGAGTTGTGATGGAATTCTGGTTTGTAAGGCTTTTTAGTTTTTGGATCTTTCGAAGTGACGTGAAAAAGAACTTCTAAGTTCTCACCGGTAACCCTATTTACGGCATTAGAAATACTGGATAATAACCTTTTTTCTAGCATTTCTGCGGCAAAAGGGCTGGGGGTATAAATATTTAACTTGCCATCGACAAGAGATTCAACTGAAGTATCTCGGAGCCATGTTTCAAAGTTTGGTCTTGGTATTTCTAGCTGTAATTGCCCTAAAACTGCAGACCATATTTTTTTAGCGTTATTGGCCGCCATCCATTCCTTTCTCTCTAGACGAACACCACCGTTCTGTGACACCAGTCCAGATAATAAATTAAACCTTTAAGTGGGGGATATGTTATCAGCGAACAGGTGTCAAAAAACCATGGAATACAACACCGACTGACAACGATAAGTTAACTACATTTTGGTTGAAAAACCAATCTATAATGATAGAAATGAAAAAATATTTTGTTAATTTTTTTCCATAATGAAAATCAAAAAACCTAAAAACGATTAACTTTGAGATGAAGTTATATATTTCGAGTTAATTTTATCGGGATAGCGCGATTGAAAGCGCGTTTAACTAAAATGAGGTTAAAAAAAATGCGGTTGGTTTTTTTTGGATCATCAAAAGAATCATCAGAGGTTTTGAACAAGCTTCTGAATGATGATTTTAAAGTGGACCTCGTGGTAACTCAAGACAGTAAAGCATCAGGTCGTGGCCTAAGAATAAGTGTTACTCCGGTCGAAAAAGTTGCAAAAACTAAAAATCTTGAAGTGACGAATGGAAATGATCTTTTTCAAGAGGATCAAATAAAAAAATTAATTAAAAGAAACCCCGATTTATTTGTCGTTGCAGCTTATGGGAAAATTTTACCGAAAGCGATCCTAAAAATTCCGCGCTTAGGCACAATAAATATCCATCCATCCATGTTGCCCCTTTTCCGAGGACCAAGCCCCGTGGCAACGGCTATCTTAGAGGGAGTGGGGAGTACAGGTGTTACTATAATGCTTCTTGATGAAGGAATGGATACAGGACCAATAATAAAACAATCTGATGCTATTACATTACGAGGTGATGAAAAATGTTCGGAACTTTCTAGGATGCTTTTTGAAATAGGTGGAAATCTTTTAATTGATTCAATAAGGGATTTTGAGCGTGGTGTGATACAAACAACTGGCCAAGATGAATCATTGGCAACCTTGACTAAATTAATTCGATCATCTGATGGCGAAATAAACTGGAATGAGAAAGCAATTAAAATTTATAGGCTCATGAGAGCTTTTGACGAATGGCCTGGAATATACACTTTTTGGGAAGGTAAAAGACTTAAAATTATTGATATGGAAATCACCGAAAACACACACTGGGTGATTGAACCAGGAAGAGTTGTCAAAAAAGGTAAAAACATGTTTATAGGAACAGGTTCTGGGCCGCTAAAAATCTTGTCTCTACAGTTAGAGGGTAGGCGAACCATAACAGGTAACCAATTCTTGGTGGGGTATCATTCAATAGTCGGCAGTACCTTACCGACATAGATAAGAAATTTACTCAGTTGAAGAAAGTAATTTTATTTCCCTGTGGGCTATGTGGCTATCTACAAAGTCCAAATTTTCTTTCCACCAGTTACTACCGTAATAAGTAGCTTCCTTTTTATTAATATCTTTAACAGTATCTCTGTGGGATCTTATTCAGGTATTCTGTACTTTTATTCCTATGTTTCCTCAGCAAGGGTAAATTCCTTGTCGGAATAGGTTGAGCTAGCTATTCATTTGGCCTTGATTTATCGTATAAATCCTAAGGCAGGCAATTGTATTGTTCAGATTCTTATTTCCTTACCTCCAGAGGATATAAAAATAATTCAAAGTGTAAATACTAATTGCCACCAAATATTTTTGATAAAGAATTTCGGGAACGTTGATTGGAGAAACGTTTCATGAGTTTTTGCATTTGTTTAAATTGATTTAATAATTGATTAACTTCAGCCGAACTAGTTCCCGAACCTTTTGCTATACGATTTCTGCGAGACCCATTTATGATGAGTGGATTTTCACGTTCTTTGGCTGTCATAGACAATATTATCGCTTCAACATATTTAATTTTATCATCGTTTATGTCCCCTAAATTTATTTTTCCTGCTGCTGAATTCAGTCCAGGTATCATGCCAATTAATTCTGATGTACTACCCATACGCTTAAAGTTAGTAAATTGGGCTAAAAGATCATTCATGGTAAATTGATTGCGTTTTATTTTTGTCTCTAAATTTAGGGCTTCTTTTTGAGTATATTGTAATTTGGCTTTTTCAATTAACGTTTCTACATCACCCATACCTAATATACGTGAGGCAATACGTTCTGGATAAAAGGGTTCGAATTGGTCAGGCTTTTCGCCTATTCCTATGAATTTGATTGGTAAGCCAACGGCATTTTTCATTGATAAGGCAGCTCCACCTCTTGCGTCTCCATCCATTTTGGTTAGGATAATTCCGGTCATTCCTATTGTATCGTTGAACATTGTGCCAGACCGGACCGCATCCTGGCCGGTCATTGCATCAAGAACCAATAAAATTTCATCTGGTTTTATAGCATCTTTGATTTGCTTTAATTCCTGCATTAATTGTTCGTTTATGGATAGTCTTCCGGCAGTATCCACAATGAGATATTGAATATTTTCCTTTTGAGCAAACTTTTTTGCTTCGATAGCCACTTTGTATGGTGTTGCCGTTTTGGCGGTTTCTTTATAAACAGGGATATTCGATTGTTTTCCGAGTTGGTCGAGTTGTTCAACGGCTCCAGGCCGCTGTAAATCACAAGCTGCCATCATAACGGAGTTGTTCTGCGATCTTAAATGTAGGGCGAGTTTAGAAGTCGTCGTTGTTTTTCCTGTTCCTTGTAACCCTATCACCATAATAATTGTTGGAGATTTATCGGAACGGCAGATGTCACTTTTTGTGCCCCCAAGTATTTGGGAAAATTCTTCCCTTACAAATTTAATAACCGTTTGGCCCGGAGATAAAGAAGCAAAAAGTTTTGCTCCCATAACCTGTTCTTTTACGCGAGAAATGAATTCTCGAGTCACTTTATAGTCGACATCTGCTTCTAACATTGATAATCGGACCTGTCGAAGCGCATTATCTACATCTTGTTCAGTCAGTTTTCCTTTCTTGGATAAATTTCCAAGAACAGAAGTGAGTTTTTCGCTAAGTGATTCGAACATTGGCTTAGGCTTTTGGGAGATGCTGAAACAATTCCACAGCTGTTATTTTTTGAACATCAGTTTTGGTCCAACCAGGTGCTGTTTCTTTCAATAGTAGTTGGATGTTATCTATATCGGAGTAAATTACTTCAATTATGGCTACATCTGTCACTATTAAATTGACACAACCCTTGGAAGTGAGAGGATAAGAACAATTTCCAACAATTTTAGGTTCATTATTGGTTGTTGTATGTTCCATCGTTACTATTACAGTAGGGGTGTTTTCCGCCAAATCCATGGCTCCTCCAATTGATCCTATACCCCTAGACGAGATCATCCAGTTAGCAATATCGCCATTTTTTGAAACTTGTAGAGCCCCCAAAACTGTAACGTCAATATGCCCCCCTCTTATCATATTGAAAGATTCTACGGAATCAAAAAAAGCCATACCGGCTATTGGTTTAGGGAAGTTTCCTCCCGCATCCATAATGTTTGGGTTTCCTTCACCTTTTGGCCATAATTCTTGATAACCTAGCAGACCATTTTCTGCATGATAACGGATGCTAGTATTTTTGGGTAAGTAGTTAGCGCAGAGTGCTGGAATCCCTATACCTAAATTAACAGCAGAACCTTGAGGTAAATAACGTGCTGCCTTTTTAGCAATATCTTCCCTCGATGATCTAGGAGCAGGATCTCCTCGATAATGTTTTGGGCTCATGGTAATGGATCTCCAGCCTCACGTTCAATTAATCTGTTGACATAAATTCCTGGTGTCCCAACGCGTTCAGGGTTAATTTTTCCAGGTGCCACAATTTTGTCTACTTCAGCAATGGTCACCTTTCCTGCTGTTGCTATAGCGGGGTTAAAAGATCTGGAGGTTCCAACGTATTCTAGGTTTCCAAAAGTATCGGCACGGTGAGCACGAATTAGAGCATAATCAGCTGGCAAGGCAAATTCTAATAAGTAAGTTCGACCGTGAAAAGCTCGTTGCTCTTTTCCTTCTGCAACAGGTGTTCCCACCCCTGTAGGAGTGTAGAAGGCTGGGATACCAGCTCCAGCAGACCTGATTTTCTCTATTAATGTTCCTTGCGGAATTATTTCCACTTCACATAATCCTTCTTTCCAAGATTTTTCTATATCACTTAAGGGTTTGGTGGTTCCTGGAACCGGGAACGAACAAACGATTTTTTTTACTTGGTTTGATTCAAAAAAAATCCCATGATCTATAGGTTCCATATTTGAAGGCCATCCGTAACCAGTAGTCTTAGAAATACCAGCCACATTTCCTATTAAAGTTAGATTCTTCAATCCAGAGTCCCTTAAGGCGAGCATTAAACGTGTAGGTTGGCCGCCAGCTCCACCGAAACCACCTATCATGATTGTTGAATTACTTTTAATATCAGAAATAGCTTCGTCGTATGTCTTACAAATTTGTATTTTCATTGAAATATGCTTGAATAACCGGAAGGTATTTGGAATTATTTAAAAATTCTAGATATATAAACATTTTTTTATGATTATGATTTTAACCTAATTCTAAACACATCGGCGTTACGGTAAAAATTTATAAACAAATAATTATAAAGTTTATATTTCAAAATAAGGAGATAATTTGAAAATAGAAAAAATTCGGTTAAGGCGCCTCCACGGCTCAATAAATGTAGAAAATAATTTTTGGGAAGAACGTTTGGTTCAACCTCTAGATGTCTATAGAAATTTTTCTGAAAAAGGAACAAGGGGAGTGATTCCAGATATAACAGGTATTGATATATCCGGAAAGCCTAATTCTTCAATGCCACATGATGCCGTGTTTGTCCAAATTGAAACTGACGAAGGGATTCATGGTATAGGCGGACCAATTACTGATTCTATAGCATACATTGTTGCAACCCAGCTAACTGAATTCCTAATCGGGGCGAACCCTCTTTCTATTGAATATTTGTGGGATATAATGCATCGATCTCAAGTTCACGGACGACAAGGTGAAACAATGATGGCAATCAGTGCCATTGATTGTGCACTGTGGGATTTAAAGGGTAAATATTTCGGCGTGCCAGTCTATGTTTTATTAGGCGGACCTACCAGACAAAAAGTACCTGCCTATGCGTCAATGTTGGGTTTCAATGTTACGGATATGGGCAAGGTCAAGGAACGAGCCTTGGAATATAAAAAGAAGGGTTACACAGCCCAAAAATGGTTTTTCAGATATGGTCCCATGTCTGGCTATGAAGGTCTTAAAAAAAATGTGGAAATGGTAAAAACAGTGAGAGAAACTGTAGGTGACGACTATGACATAATGCTCGATTGTTGGCAATCAATGGATATTGGCTATGTACTGAAGTTAATCAAAAATATTGAGGATTATAATCCCGCATGGTTGGAAGAATGTGTTATGCCTGATCGAGTAAGTAGCTACAGAAAAATTAGAGAAAAAACGTCGATACCCCTTTCAGGGGCGGAGCATGAGTACACCCGTTGGGGCTTTAAACGATTCATTGATCAGGAAGCGTTAGATATATTGCAACCAGATATCTATTGGGCTGGAGGATTATCAGAAACCCTGAAAATAGCAACTTTAGGGACAGCTGCTGATTTAATTACGATACCACATGGACATTCCACACAAGCGGGCGCCCATTTTTCGGTGACGCAATCACCGATTCATACACCGTACCAAGAATATTTGATTAAATGGAATGTGATACATCAACATTTTCTCAAAGACCCCATCGTTCCAAAACATGGAAACATAAAAATTCCAACTATACCGGGCATGGCAATGGACCTAGATCCTGAAAAAATCCAAAAAGAAGAAGAATTTTTACCGAAATAAAAACAAAATCCTTAATTAGAATGTCCAAAAACTCCCTTTGGATTTGACCATTCATCGGGGACTCTAACTGCTAAAACTTCCCCGTCGCATGTTAAGACCTGATTGTGGGAAAACAATTCGGCAACAAACAGAGTTGTTTTCGGTTTTCTTTCTACGATTTTTGCTCTTATAGTAACAGGACCATCAATTGGTGTAGGTTTTCTATAGTTTACTTTTAAAAACCCTGTGGCATACCATATGGTAGGTTCTTCGCCGATATCCCTGCCCTCTTCTCTGTACGCGTCGGCTATAGATGTACAAATACAGTGGCAGTCAATCAAAGTTGCTATTGTTCCGCCGTTCATTATATCTGGTGGCATCGCTGAATGATGTGTTTTTGGTTTAAACACACAAACGGACTCGTTTCCATCCCAAAAGGATTTGATTTGTAACCCTTGTTTATTAGATGCTCCACATCCATAGCACATATTTCCAGTTAGTTTATCTTGAAAAAATTTAGACATAGATTGTTCCTAAACACCGGTTTGTATAATTGATTTTTTTCTTCGTCGCCAGTGTTTTTTTGAAGACCTAGATTTTGGTGATATCAAAGTGGGGCGTTTTGATAATAATTTAAGAGGACTTATTTGATTTCCAACAATAGTCAACTTGGGAGTTAACAGTGATTTTACAGTGCCATTAGCCTTTTTGTTTGACACAATATTAGGCATTTTAGACAAGTACTTTCCAGTGTCGCTATTCTTAACGGAAGCTATATATTCAGGTGTTCCTTGGGCGATTATTGAACCCCCTTGTGCGCCTGCTTTCGGACCTAAGTCTATGATCCAATCGGCACTTTTTATTAGATCGAGATGGTGTTCAATTAAAATGACGGTATTACCCTTGTCTATAAGTCGTTGAAGAACGAATAGGAGCTTAGCTACGTCATCAAAAGAAAGACCGGTGGTTGGTTCGTCCAGAATATAAAGGGTACTATCTGTTGAACGTTTTGAGAGTTCGGAGGCTAATTTAATTCTCTGTGCCTCACCACCTGAGAGAGTTGTTGCGGGTTGACCCAATTTAATATATCCGAGACCAACATTAGTTAACGTTTCCAATTTTTTTTGTATATGAGGAATATTGTTGAAGTGTTCGGTAGCTTCTGACACTGTCATATCAAGAACTTCCGAAATGGATTTATTCTTAAATTTAATCTCGAGAGCTTCTCGGTTGTAACGGGCGCCGAGACATAGCTCACAAGGTACTGTGACATCTGGGAGAAACTGCATTTCTATTTGTAAATAACCTGCACCCCCACAAGTTTCACATCGGCCACCTTTCACATTAAACGAAAATCTACCTGGTTTGTATCCTCTAGATTTAGCTTCTGGCATGGAAGCAAATAATTCCCTAATGGGAGTAAATAGACCAGTATAAGTTGCTGGATTAGAACGTGGTGTTCGGCCAATAGGACTTTGATCTATGTTAATCATTTTGTCCACATTGTTCAGCCCTTGTATTTCATCATGCATCCCTGTTCGTTCTCGTTTTTTATAAAAATGGTGAGCAAGTTTTTTTGAAAGTATTTCATTTATCAATGTACTTTTACCAGAACCTGAAACTCCGGTTATGCAAACTAAGCAACCCAATGGAATAGCGACAGTTATATTCTTTAAATTGTTTTCCCGGGCACCTATAATAATTATTTCCTTCCCGTTCCCCAGTCTTCTCGTTAGTGGCATGGGTATCATTTTGGTCCCATTTAAGTAATTACCAGTTATAGATTCGTTATTTTTTGTTATTGCTCTAATGTCTCCTTCTGCAACGATGTAACCTCCATGTTCTCCCGCGCCGGGGCCTAAATCTATTAAATGATCTGCGGCCCGCATAACTGCTTCATCGTGTTCGACGATTAATACAGTGTTACCAACGTCGCGTAGATTTTGTAAGGTCTTTATTAACCGGTTATTGTCTGATGGATGTAAACCGACGGATGGTTCGTCACAAACATATAAAACGCCCATTAGGCCGGAGCCGATCTGAGTAGCTAAACGGATCCGTTGACCTTCACCGCCCGACAACGTGGAAGCAGTTCGATCCAAAGATAAATAGCTCAGGCCAACTTGTGATAAAAACCGTAATCTTGATTCTATTTCTTTTAAAATATCTTCGGCTATAGATATTTCCGTGCCCGTCAAGGGTAGATCTGACAGCGGCATATCTTCGGATAATTTTAAGGTTGAGTCCCTGTTATGGCAAAGTTTTATCCAATTTATACAATTATCGATCGATAACTTAGTTACCTCAATAATGTTCATCCCTAGGATAGTGACTGACAGTGCTTCAGGTTTCAATCTTGACCCGTTACATTTTGCACATGGGTTTTTTGCCATATAATTTTCTATGTTTTCGCGAATGGAATTGGATTCTGTATTGTTGTAGCGCCGTTCCATATTTGGAATAATCCCTTCAAAATCTGTGAACCATTCATATTGTCTTCCTTTCTTATTTACGTGTATTAGTTTAATTTTTTCGCGTTGGGTCCCATAAAGGATTAACGATAAATTTTCTGATGTCATATCTTTTACAGGAATATCCAAAGAAAATTTATAATGAAAAGCTATAGAGTCCAGCATCGATTGATATGCGGGAGAATTTTTCCCATCTCGAGACCAAGGCTGAATTGCCCCAGAATTGATAGATTGTTTTTGGTCGGGGATGATTAGGTCAGGGTCTATTTCCAATTTGAAACCTAAACCGGCACAACTATCACATGCCCCAACGGGAGTATTGAACGAAAAGCTTCTTGGTTCCAGTTCTTCTAATGAAATATCACAATTAGTGCAAGCGTAATGTTCAGAGTATGTTGTATCAGTGGAAAGATCATCGCTATCTTCCATTAGCGAAATAGTAGTATACCCACCCCCCAATTTCAGAGCGGATTCGACTGATTCTGAGAGCCGCTCCTTATCAAAGTCTTTCTTTAATATTAGCCTGTCGACAACCACATCTATATCGTGCCATTGATATCTATTTAATTTTATTTCTTCAGATAAATCATGAATAATTCCATTTACCCGTACCCGAACAAATCCTTCATTTTGGACTTTTTCCAATGTGTGTAAGTGTTCGCCCCTCATGTGTTTAATTAATGGAGAAAGTACTAAAAACTTCGAATTGAGAGGTAATTTAAGAATGGAATCAACGATCTCTTGTATTGATTGTTGCTCTATCTCTTTACCACACTGATGACAATGCCGGCGACCAACCCTGGCAAACATCAATCTTAAATAATCATATATTTCTGTTACAGTTCCGACTGTTGATCTGGGATTTTTTGATACACCTTTCTGGTCGATTGATATTGACGGACTTAATCCTTCTATACTGTCCACATCAGGTTTTTCCATACGGCCCAAGAATTGTCGTGCGTAGGCTGATAACGACTCGACGTACCTTCGTTGACCCTCAGCATACAGTGTGTCAAATGCTAGACTGCTTTTACCTGACCCAGAGACACCGGTGATCACAACGAGCTGGTCTCGGGGTATAGCAACATTAATATTTTTCAGGTTATGTTCTCTGGCACCATTTACGGTGATTTTGTTACCAGACATTTTTAGGACCTATTATGTGAATTTTGTTGTTGATTACTTTCTCTATATCTAATGTCATCCATAAAAGATTCAGATTTTGCGGAACTCCCTAAGGTGTAATGGAGATACTGCCTCAAAATTCTAGCGGTACTTCGTAGTGTATTGTCATCGACTTTCACATTACAAATATCTAGCCAGTTAGATCGTTTTAGATTTTTCAACAATTTAATTGTGTTAATGGAAGCAGGCAACAATGGCTGCCCTCCAAATGGTTTCGCTCCCATTGAAACCAAGCCACCTTTATCTGTTGAAAACAGATGATTTCCGGGGTTGATTGTTTTTCCTGTTTCCACACAATTATCAAGCTCAGGAGCAAAACCTGTTACTTGTAATAATTTAACTTCATACCATCGCGTCAGCATTTCTAATTTCACGGTGTCCTCTAATATTGATAGAGATTCTACCAATAATTTAAATAGGGAAGGATTAGGACTTCCTTCCATGGAAAATTTTTCGGCAATTTCTCCTATATATGAACCCCTTGCCATACGCGAAACATTATTTCTGAACCCTGGAAACCCATTCAAAGTTTCCGCTTGGGTAAAAATAGATAAATTAGTGTTGATCCTTACAGATAATTTAACGAATTTCAATAAATCTAAAGGCCCACCAATTCTAGAGCGTGGCTTTTTTGCACCCTTCACTATACCTCTAATTAACCCATGGTGTGGTGTAACGATATTGATTAACCTGTCTGACTCGCCAAAGTTATTTGTTCTTACAACAACAGCTTCAGTTGTTTGTAATTCGGGTCGAAAATGTTTCATTAAATTTTACCCATTTGTTAAGCAAAAACGTTTTGGTTAATCGCAACTGAAAATGTTACCTATGTTTGCCAGATGTAATCATTCCACGTCAATTTTTATGGAAGCCCTACTGTTTAAAGCATATCCTAATGTTGAATCGTCAACATATTCAATATCTGAACCCGATGGAAGTCCCCGGGCCAGTCTGGTGATTTCGATGTCGATGTTAGATAACGAGTCACGGATGAAAGAAGCAGTGGCTTCACCTAATAATGTGGGATTTGTCGCTATTATTAATTCCTTAATTTTGTTTTTGGTTATTCTATCAATCAGTTCTGAAATTTTTAAATCTTCTGGGCCAATACCTTGGACCGGGGATATAACACCGTGTAATACATGAAATAATCCGCTATATGACCTAGATCGTTCAATGGCTATAACATTTAAAGGTTCTTCTACAACGCAGATAGTGGTCTGGTCACGTTGATTATCATCACAGATATTACAAATAGGTCTTTCACTGACGTTCATACATTGTTTACAGATGATTAATGATTCTTTTATTCCAATAGTCGCAGCTGCTAGTTCTTCGCACTCTTCACGTTTCATGCTGATCAGATGGTAAGTTATCCGCTGGGCACTTTTTGGGCCAATGCCCGGTAACCTTTGGAAAGCTTCTACAAGTCTTCCTACCGGTTGTGGCGCAGAATTTGAATAAGGCAAAGTATTACCCTAACCCTGGAATGTTAAAACCACCCGTAGCAGAATTCATAGTTTTAGCCGCGTCTTTTTGGGAGGATTCTAAAGCTTCGTTTACCGCAGACATTATAAGATCTTGAAGCATTTCCACGTCATCCGGATCTACAACCTCAGATGCAATTGTGACAGATTCAACCTTCTTACCACCTATTAACTTGATCTTAACGGCTCCACCACCAGATGATGATTCAACTATAGATTGTTCTATTTCATCTTGGGCTGCTTTCAACCTTTCTTGCATTTTTTGAGCTTGTTGAAACAGTTTTTTGTTCATCATATTTTAATTCCTTACAAGTTGAGGTTGGCGTTATTTTTCGGTAGAAATTTTTTCCTCACCTATGATTTTTGCTCCTAATTGTAGGGCCTGTCTTACCATCGGTATGTGTTTTTCTTGATCTTTTACTAAATTACCATCAGAGTCAAAATTCCCTTGAATTCTCAGTTCCAATTCCAGAGATTGATTGTACACTTGTTCTATTGCCTCTCTAAGTGCGTTTTTTGATCTTGGATCACCCATTTCTTCCTTAAAGAGCTCCGATAATGATTTGCTTTTGAAGCGTAATGATATTTTTCCATTTTCGATTATCGGCTCTTCCGTGTTTCTTAGTAATGAACCAACGGTATATTTTTTGTTCCTGGTACGCCTCATCAACCAAATGACTTTTTCCCATAGTTCTACGTTAACCTTTTCTGAAGTTTCTTCAGAGTTTTTGGCTGGTCCATCTTGTGGTGGATCATCTTGAACCAAATTTTGTGGTATTTTGTTGTTAACAGATGTTTCACCGTTATTCGATTTTTGTGATTGAGATTTGATTGTATCCCGTTTGATGTTGTTAACAGATGTTTCACCGTTATTCGATTTTTGTGATTGAGGCTTGATAACGGTTTGTTTTGGTCGTTGGGAAAAATTCTCACTTGAGGTACTCATCACGGCTAATTCTAACGGTAGTGGAGATGATGTATCACTATTAATTTTAACGTTAGCCATGGTACTAATTATTTGGAAAAGCCGGGACGTTGGTATCTGTTTTATTAATTCGATCAACTTAGGTTCAAGGTCAAAATTCTCTTTATTCTCAGTGGTAATTCCTGCATTAACCAATAAACAAGAGCGTAATACGTCGATGACCGAATTATGTAAAACGGTTAAGTTTGAACCTTTTTCTGTTTCTAGGTTTATTAATTCCAAGGCGGATTTTATGTCGGATGTTAGTAAAAAAGAAGTAAATGTTTCAGCGACTGACCTATCTCCTATCCCAAGTAATTCTCTTGCCTGAAACTCGGTTATTTCGGGATTTTCAGTCGTTCCCGATCCGTTGCTGTACGAAATGGATAATTGTTCCAATAAATTTTCTGCATCGCGAAGACTACCCCACGCTTGTTTGGCGATCAATTCTAATGCCGAGAGCTCACAATTAATCTGCTCTGCTTTACAGATTTCAACTAGGCGCCCAACTATGTCATTAGTTGATAAACGCCTAAAATCAAATCGTTGACATCTGCTGATAATAGTGGAAGGAACTCTATAAGAATCGGTAGTGCACAATATAAAAACGACTTTTTCAGGAGGTTCTTCAAGCGTTTTTAGAAGTGCATTGAAAGCAGGTGTAGTCAACATATGTACTTCGTCGATTATATAAATTTTATATTGACCCAAGGCAGGCTTAAATTGTGTACTATCTCTCAACGTTCGTATATCGTCTATACCTCGGTTTGATGCACCATCTATTTCAATTAAATCTAAATAATTTCCCATTTCGATTGACTGAGTTGTATCCGAATCTGAAACAGGTTCTCCTGTTTCTGTTGTTGGGGAATTTAATGCTTTTGCAACTATACGGGCCATTGAAGTTTTGCCAACTCCCCGTGGACCTGTAAATAAATAGGCATGCGCGATGCGATTTGAGATTATCGCTTTTCGTAATGTGTGAGATATGTGATTTTGCCCGACTATATCCTGGAATAAAGCTGGACGCCACTTACGATAAAAAACTTGTGTTTCACTCATTTGGGTAAATCTTATTTAGAATATTGCTAGTTTTACCAAACATTATATATTCTTCATTTTGTGTTTCGTGATCGTATCCCAAAAGATGAAGAATACCATGTATAGTAAGAAGTGCCAATTCACGACTCAAGTTTACGTTTTTATTTAGACTTTGTCTCACGACCTGAGGCAAACAAATTACGACTTCACCCAAGATATTTTCAAATTCTAAATCATTTGGAGGCCAGTTTTGTTCGTTGTCCGTATTGTTATTAAATGACAATACATCCGTTACAGTGTTTTCACCTTTGAATTTGAAATTTAGTGTTTGCATTTCTTCATCATCAGTAATCACTACGTGCACATTTTTGGAACTAGAGTTTTCTTTGTAAAGAGTATATTCCGCTGCTTTCCTAATAATGGATTCTTGCTGCCTCGTCATAGTAATTTCGTGTTTATGGTTAAGCACTTTAATTGACAATTATTCACCAGTTATTTTAGGTTTGGATATGAGAGTCGTTAGCTCTTTCAAAATATTCAACTTAGAAAATAGTGGGGCGTATTTGAAATCTTGGTCGCGTAAATCACTAGCAATCAACATTGATTTTTTTATGGATATGTCAACGGTAGGAGATTCATAGTAGCCTAATTCGATGTAAGTACGCGCTTCGTAAAGAGACGGAATCAGCTGTCCTCTTATTTTCTCTGATATTGGCTGACTAGATGGAGGAGGCGCTAATTCTTCGGCAAGATTTACAGTTTCCTGTAGTTCATTTAAAATTTGGGTTGTAGGGTGAAAAAAATCGGTCATTCAAACCATTCCGAATCAAATGCTAACTTCATTGGCGCCCACCAATCACCAAGTCCTGCTTCGGGAACTTTTTCTTGAAATTTAGACATTAAATCGTTCCATTCATCTGCTTTTGGGTGTGTTTCAGTGTATTTTTGAAAATCCGTGTTTGGATCGAAATCATCCTTTGCGCTACAGTACATAAATAGATGGTTGCCTATCCTGAAAATCTCCATTCTTTCTATGCCTATTACTTTAAGTCCATTAATCACCTCAGGCCAAACATTTCGATGATATTCTTCATATTTTTTAATCAATTTTGGATTATTTAATAAATCGATGGTTTGAGCAAAGCTCTACATGGTTGTAAACACTCCTTAATTTGTATAAAGTTCGACCTGAACAAATTGTTTTTGTTATCGTCTATTATAAATAGGGTAGAACCCAAGGATAAAAATGAAACGAATTGGCTTTCAAATGAAAGTAAAAAAACATCTAATAGAAAAATACGAAGAATATCATCGAAATGTTTGGCCTGAAATGCTAGACGCTCTAAAAAAGAATGGATGGAAAAATTATTCTCTGTTTATGAGGGAAGACGGATTGATATTCGGATACGTTGAAGTTCCGGACACTTTTAGAAAAGCATTGGACGGAATGGCAGGTGAAAGCGTAAACGAAAAATGGCAAGACTTGATGTCTCCTTATTTTGAGATTGCTGAAGGTGATCATGCTGATAAAAACATGCTTGAATTGAAACAGGTTTTTCATACGGATTAAGGCTAAATATGACAGTACCAACATTTATAGATACGCACCATCATCTATGGGATTTGGAGAACAACCCTTACCCATGGCTTCAGGAAGGTATAAAACATTTTGTGGGTGATTACAGTCCCATCAAGAAGACATATTTGATTAGTGACCTTATCAGAGATTCCGCAGGATTACACTTGGAAAAATCCGTTCATGTCCAGGCAGAATGGGACCATAACCTTGACCCTGTTGGAGAAACAGAATGGCTTCAACGGGTTGCTGATGATTCAAAGTCTAATAACATGCCAAATGCGATTATAGGTTATGCAGATTTATCCAAAAAAAATGTTGAAAGAACCATCGAGAGACATTCAAGATTTCCCAATTGGCGTGGGATAAGAGATATGTTGAATTGGAGTGATGATCCTAGTCTAAGGTTTGCTGCGCGTGGTAATTTAATGGCCGATGAAAACTGGCTAAATGGATACAGATTGCTTGCGAAATATGGGGGTAGTTTTGATCTTCAGATCTGGCCTTGGCAATTTGAAGATAGCGTAAACTTAGCAAGAAAAGTGCCTGACGTACCAATTATATTAGATCATACTGGTATGCCAATTGGACGAACGGACGAGGATATAAAAACTTGGAAAATTGGAATGAAAAAATTTGGTGATGAACCTAATACTTCGGTAAAGATTTCCGCCTTGGGAATGTTGGATAAGAAGTGGACCACTGATTCAATACGACCTTTTGTATTGGACACTATAGAAGCTGCGGGTGTTGATAAATGTATGTTTGCATCGAATTTTCCAGTTGATTCTCTGTTTTCCGATTATGGAACTATATGGAGGGCTTATGATGAAATAACGGCAGATTTTTCTGACGGGGAACGAGCAACTCTTTTTTACGATAACGCTGAAAAATATTATAGAATTTAATAGTGAATAGCTTCTCCGTTGACCGATGCACTTGCTTCTTTTATTACCTCTGACAGTGTTGGATGGGCGTGAGTTAATTTATGCAATTCCAGGTTTGTTCCCTCTAATAGCTTAAGCATGCCTACTTCAGCTATCAGTTCTGTAGCTTCTGGACCGATAATATGGGCACCTATAACTTCACCATTATCTTCATTTACTATAACCTTTGTGAAACCTTGTGAATCACCGATCGCTACAGATTTTCCTGCTACCTGAAAAGGAACTTTTCCTACGCTATAGTTTAGGTTTCTATGTTTAGCTTCTTCTTCAGTAAGTCCTATGGATGCAATTTGCGGTTGGCAATAAGTACAACGAGGCATATTTTCGTAATCGGTAATGGGAAAAGGTTCGAGATTTGCTATAGTTTCTGCAGCTACTATACCTTGATCAAATGCCACGTGAGCTAATGGTAACTTACCTGTTACGTCACCAACTGCGTATATTCCTGAAACATTCGTCTTCATGTGTCCATCTACCTCAATAAAACCCGGTCCAGATGTCTTCACATCGATGTTTTCGAGCCCTAAATTGTCAGTATTTGGTTGCACGCCTACGCCTAATAGAACTTTGTCGCAAACGAATTCTTTTTGTTCCCCTCCCGTTTCGTAAATTATTTGCATTAAACCATTTTTTTGCATGACTTTTTGGACAGTCGTTCCTGTTGCAAACGCAATTCCCTGAGAAGCAAATTGTTTTTCCAGTTCAGCTGAAACATCTCCATCTTCTTTTGGAACTAAACGGTCCATCAACTCAAATAACATTATTTCAGTACCATAAGAATTAAAATAGTAGGCGAATTCGCAACCTATAGCGGACGCACCGATTATGGCTAGTTTTGAGGGTTTTTCACGTAATTCCAAAGCTTGTCTGGCAGAAATTACAGAAGTCCCATTAAGTTTTATCCCTGGTAAATCTTTAGCCCTCGATCCGGTAGCGATCACAATGTTTTTTGAAGTGATGGTGTCTTCATGGTTGATTACTACTTGGGTTGACGAAGTAATTGTGCCAAGACCCTTAAATAAATCGATTTTATTTTTTTTAAATAGATAAGCTATACCTTGAGTTAAAGTTTTTGAAACCATACGGGACCTATCGACAGCTTTACCTATATCTGCAGACCAATCACCGATATCGATTCCCCATTGATCAGCATTTTTTAATGTGTTAACCAGTTCTGCATTTTTAAGTAGCGATTTTGAAGGGATACACCCCCAATTCAAACAAACCCCACCTAATCCACCGTTGCCCGTACCATCGTCTTTTTCAACACAAGCTACACTCAAACCTAATTGCGAGGCACGTATTGCGCTGTGGTAACCACCGGGACCTGCCCCTATAACAACAACATCATAAATTTTTTCGTCCATTTCAGTACAACCTCTAAATTAGCCTAAGTTTGCAATCGATAGATGGCAATCATCTTGTAAACGTCTTTATCGGCCTCTATCGGACACATCGAAATAACGGAACATGTTTCGCAAGGCGATAGCAGCTAATATTGATGATAACATCGTTGCCATCCAAATTAAAAGCCCTATGATAACAAAAGGAAACCAATGGATAGGACATGAAATTAAAGAAGAACATAACCATATTGATGTTCCAATATAGCTTAAAGATAAAATCAAGCCTAAAGCAGCTCCAAAAATTCCAGCTTTTATCAGAGTAGGAAATTTAGTGAAAATAATTAAAGGTTTACTTTTCATTAGTATCATTGAGTTTATATCTATAATAATTTTAATTTATGTCAACGAAGTTATACTGATATACCAGAATAACTTAGTAAGTGGCAAGTTCTGTCGTTGGCATTAGCAGAGGATAACAGTAAATGGAAGAAAAAAACAAATCTCTAAGACAACAGGCTTTGGATCACATGTTCATCCAAATGTTTAATACAGTGCAAATGGCGGAAGAAGGTGGCCCATTAATAATAGATTCTGGTAATGGTATATACATTACCGATACCGAGGGGAATACATATATTGATGGAATTAGCGGGATGTATTTCCGGAATGTAGGACATGGTAGAAAAGAAATAGCAAAGGCCATTTATGAGCAATTATCTAAAGTTTCGATGGATGTATATGCTGGTGTGACACCTGCCACAGTGAGATTAGCATCAAAACTCGCCGAAATAACCCCCGGAGATCTTTCAAGGACATTTTTTTCTCAGGGAGGAAGTTTAGCGAATGAATCAAGTTTAAAATTGGCTCAGGCATACCATATGAGATGTGGAGACAAAGGGAGATATAAAGTCATTTCGAGAAGAGGTAGCTATCATGGTGCAACATACCATACAATGTGGTTGGGTGGTCATCCAGGCTTTCCTAGAACGGATTATCAACCCAGACCTTCTCATGTCGTCACTGTTCCTCAACCTAACTTCTACCGCTGTGAATTTAATTCCTCGTCCGAGGAAGAATGTGGAGAATTAAGTGCCAAGGCAATTGAAGATGCTATTTTATTTGAGGGTCCTGATTCTGTAAGCGCAATAATTGGGGAACCTGTGTCACAGCCTTTGGGAGGGGTAGTGCCACCTAGTAACTATTGGCCAATGGTTAGGGAAATATGTGATAAATATGGGGTTTTGCTCGTATTCGATGAAGTTATTACTGGATTTGGGAGATTGGGGACATGGTTTGGCTCTGATTTCGTAAAAACAGTTCCTGATATTATGAGTTTTGCTAAAGGAATCACATCAGGATACTTTCCTGTCGGTGGTACTATTGCCACGAAATCTGTAGCGAATGCTTTTTCTGGTGGCCCAGAACGGACATGGAGCCATGCTTTTACATTTGCGTCACATCCAGGAGGGGCAGCAGCAGCCCTGAAAAATTTGGAAATCATTGAAAACGAGAAACTTATTGAGAATGCGCGTCTCAGGGGGGAACAACTCACAGAAAACCTTAATGAATTAATGGGGCGGCATCCAATAATCGGAGATGTTAGGGGTGTTGGACTTATTCAGGGTATTGAACTTGTTGCAGATCGTTCGACAAAAGAGCATTATCCTAACGAATTAGGCGTGAATAATATGCTCACAGATGAACTAAAAAAACGCGGTATGTGGATCAGGGTTCCTGCCTTCATATTGCCAATTTCTCCTCCATTAACTATTTCTAAAGTGGAAATTGATCATATGTGTTCAATAATTGACGAATCTTTACATGCGGTGGAAGGGAACATACATTTATCTAAATGAAGAAGACGAGTTCATCAAAATCTCACGTCCGAGATAAAGCCAAAGATACCAATAATCGACAATCTTTTTCTTTGATGTATGGTCTTTCTGTAGGGCATGGAATGAAACATTTTGGACAAGGTGCATTACTAGTAATGTCGCCTAGCATAAAAGCTACGTTGGGTTTAAGCGAAGTGGCTTTGGGTGGATTATTTAGTATGCAAACAATAGCTTCTGGTATTGCGAACATCCCGGCTGGAATTCTTTCTGATATTTACAGAAAACGTATCGCTTTAATTTTGTTTAGCTCAATGGTTCTGGTAGCCCTGGGTTATTTAATCCTTGGTATTTCATCTTGGTATTGGATGACGGTATCTGCAGTTACCTTGTTGGGCTTTGGGACTAGTTTATGGCATGCTCCGGCCTTTGGAACACTTGCGGCGAGATACCCCGAACGGAAAGGACTGGCGCTGGCGGCTCACTTATCGGGAGCTCAAGTCGGTAATACAATTAGCCCCATCATTATAGGGTTTTTGTTGGGAGGAACGATTTTAGGGTGGAAATTTGGTGGATGGGATTGGCAATTTATAGCGATGGGACTTTCTATTCCCATGCTAATTACGGGTTTATCCGTTTTAATTTTTTTTAGGTCGGCAGGTGTTGAAGTAAAAGAAAACCCATCGTTTAGTGTATACATTATTGGTGCTAAGGCATTAGTAACAAATTTTCGTATACTAGGTATGGTATTTCTGGGAGCATGCCGTGGAGCAATTCATACAGCATTTCAAATTTTTTTGGTTTTGCATATGAAAGAAGTGTTGGACTATTCTAATTTCGCGATTGGGCTACACGTTGCCCTGATTACCCTAGCTGGGATTGTATCAACACCGATCATGGGGCTGATATCAGATAAATTTGGAAGAAAACCAGTGATAACTATAGCGATGGGAACTATGTCTATTCTGATTTTTATGTTTATGTTTTTTGATTCAGGTTTACCTATGACAATATTAATTGCCTTGTTGGGTGTGTTTTTTTTCTCTGTAATGCCGATAATTACAGCTGCAACAATGGATCAGGTTCCGGCAGGAATGGAAGGTTCTGGAACTGCGTTAATGTTTGCCGGATTAGCGATTATTGGAGCAATATCTCCTGTTTTTGGAGGATTTCTATACGAACAGTTCCTTTTTAAGGGAGTCATTGTTTACTCAACAGCAATCGCCACACTTGGAACCTTTTTATCAATTATTTTACCAATGAGTAAAAAGATATAATATGCCTAGATTTGACTGATTAAGCACCTCCCCTTATTCAATTTGAATAAGGGGAGGTATATAGGCTCTTCTCATGGTTTTTCTGTCAGGGAGAATAGACAAGAATTGGGCTGAGCCCATGGCACAATTCTTTAGGCAGAAAAAGGATGTGTGTCCGCACAATCCTTCCTATGTTCATATTAAGTGTTTTATTCATTACATTTTAGGCTTCGACTTTTTTGTCGTTTTGATCTATGGTTCTTGTATTTCTTGAACTGAAAGAATTTTTAATATTTAGATGATGGAGTGTGGATTTCAGTCTTGAATCTAAAATTCTTAAACTGGAAATAAGTTTTAATCGTCGATAGCCTGGTATATCCTGTAACTGTAAAGCGTCAAGTTCCCCCGCGATACGTAAAATGGATGATTCAACTAGATCTGGGTCAGCAACTGCTATAGTTTCTGGAGGACGGATAGAAAATACTGTATCGGAGCTATTTGAATTTTTGCTCTCATTTGGATCTCTAGCGTTGATAATATCGTCAACAGACATGTGTTTGTTGGATTTAGCTATTCCTACAATTCGTTCGACGTGAACACTGGATAAACGACCATCAAGAAAAGGTTGAGCTATTTCGCGTTGTCTTTCGTGACTATCGATATCAGCGATACATCTAGCTTCTTTGAAGGTTAATGCTCCAGATTCTAATTTTTCTGCAAGATTTGGGTCGAGGGTTTTTATTAAGCTTTCATAATGGTGGATTGTTCCCGGAGTTATTCCAGTGCGTCGTGCGAGTTCTTGTTGTGTTATGTTATTTGCTTCCCTGTATCGGACAAAGGATTTACCTAGTTCCATTGGTGGTATCAGGGCGGAATAATATTGTTCTGCTAGGGAAAGCTCCCATTTCTCTTGATCGGTTAAGGATTCCTTAACTGAACATTCGACCTCTTTAGCGCCGTTGTTCTTTTTTTCTCTGATTATGTGTTCCCCAAGGAGTAACTTATATCCACGAGAGGTTTTTAATACCACAGGTTTTCTTTTAGTTCTTGTTATTCTGTTGCTTCCCGTTCGATTAACTGTTGACGGTCTTCCAACTTGGTAAACGATTTCGTTTAGAGGTATTTTCAAATCTTTTCCTTATAATATTTGGTACAAACTTGTATTAAACAAATATAGTGTGAAACTTATTGTAGATTCCAAACTACGTTTATTATTATCGCTATTCCAAAAATAAGTTTCAAAAACTGTCCTTCATCATGGGAAACACATTCCAAAAGCAAGGAAAATTTGGAATGTGTACGATAAAATAATGGTATCGCCAATAAAAAAAACTTAATAATTCAAGATAGAATGGTGAATAATAAAAAGCTAAATACCGTACCACCGTATGTTCCGTACAGGACATTCCGAACCTTTTTGGAATTTCTTCAGGAAGGTATACCAGATAGGATAGATAGAAGTGTTTGGGTTAATAGGTTTTCTGGAAGTTCTGGAACGCAGCTTGTAACTGCGCTTAAAGCATTGGGATTGATAGATGAAATGAATCGGCCATCTGGTGACCTGGAAAAGTTGGTTTATGCCCGTGGTAGAGACAGGCGAGAGATGATTCGGATGGTTCTAGAGCGCTTCTATGTTCCTATTTTTGCTCTGGATTTAAGAAAAGCTACAAAGAATCAATTCAGAGAAGCTTTTCGAATGTTTGGGACCAAAGAGGGTGTGTTGACTAAATGTGAAGCCTTTTTTATAAGAGCTGCCCAAGACGCGGGTATTGAATTGTCGCAATATATTCTTGCGAGAAGACATGGGTCGGGAAGAACGTCTGGTGCTATTAGTAAACCAAAAAATCCGTCAGATAAACAAAGTTACGTAGCGTTAGAACAAAGTAATGTTCATAATAACTTGTCTTTAATCGAAAGAATTTTAGATAAATACCCTGAGTTTGATCCAAAATGGGACCCGGAAGTTCAAACAAAATGGCTTGACGGTATGACAAAACTATACGAAAGTTTAACATCTTCACCTAATTCGCCTGAGTGAAAGTGAATGGATTTTGGTTAAAGAAAGAGACCGCAACAACTGCCACGGCCTCTTTGCTTTATAGAAACTTTTTTCCTAAAAGTCCATACCACCACCAGGAGGTCCACCTGGCATTGGTGGCGGAGCGGGTTCGTCCTTTTCAGTTATAAGGGCTTCGGTTGTTAGTATCATTCCAGCAACTGATACGGCATTTTCTATTGCCGCCCTCGTTACCTTTGCGGGATCTACTATGCCCATAACAGTCATATCGCCATATTTTTCTTCATAGGCGTCGAATCCATAATTCTTAGCTTTACTTCCTGAAACTTTTTCAAGTATCACTGCACCTTCAAATCCTGAATTTGATGCGATAACCTTAATGGGCTCTAAAAGAGCTTTTCGAAGAATGTCCACACCGGTTTGCTCATCGGAATCACCTGTTTTTAAGGATGATAATTCACTAGAAGTTTTGATTAAAACAGTTCCTCCACCGGGAACTATTCCTTCTTCGACAGCAGACCTAGTAGCTTCGAGAGCATCTTCCATCCTCTGCTTCTTTTCTTTCATTTCAATTTCCGTAGCAGCTCCTACCCTGAGAATAGCCACTCCTCCAGATAGTTTAGCTTGTCTCTCTTGAAGTTTTTCTCTATCGTAATCAGAAGTGGTTTCTTCGATTTGAACAGAAATTTCTCCAAGACGACCTTTAATAGCGTCAGCTGATCCTGATCCCCCAACGAATGTCGTATCATCTTTTTTAATAACAACTTGACTACAGGTTCCTAAATCATCAAGATTCACGGAGTCTAGTTTTCTTCCTACCTCCTCCGAAATAACGGTTCCCCCGGTCAATATGGCTATATCTTCAAGCATCGCTTTTCGTCTATCACCAAAACCTGGAGCCTTTACCGCACAACAGTTCAAGGTTCCCCTTAGTCTGTTTACTACAAGAGTAGCAAGAGCTTCTCCTTCGATATCTTCTGCTATAACTAAAATATTCTTTTTTGTTTGAAGAACTTTTTCTAGGACAGGAAGAAGGTCTGAAACAGCGGAAATTTTCTGACCGGTAATCAATACATATGGGTTGTCCAAAATAGATTCCTGTCGTTCCGCGTTAGTAACAAAATAAGGAGATAAAAATCCCCTATCTATATTCATTCCCTCAACGAAATCGGTTTCATAACTTAATGATTTAGACTCATCAACAGTTATAACACCATCCTTTCCTACCTTATCCATAACATCTGCTATTAAGGTTCCCATTTCTTCATCGTGTGAAGAAAGTACGGCTACATTAGATATCTGGGCCTTATCTTGGACAGGTGTGGACTGAGCAACAATAGACGTTCTTATGGTATCCATTGCCTTTTCCATCCCTCTTTTGAGAGCCATAGGATCGGCTCCGGCCGCTACGTTCTTAAATCCCTCGCTGATTATAGCCTGGGCAAGTACGGTAGATGTCGTAGTTCCGTCTCCCGCGTCATCATTGGTCTTTTTGGATGCCTCTTTAAGAAGCTGTGCACCCATGTTGGCAAAACTGTCTTCCAAATCTATTTCTTTAGCAATAGTTACACCATCAGAATTAACCTGTGGTGGACCAAACTTTTTGTCGACGATGACATTGCGGCCCTTTGGACCCAAAGTCGCTTTCACTGTATTGGCGAGCGTGTCAACACCTTCCTTGAGGCGTGCCCTTGCGTCCTCACCAAATTTCATTATTTTTGCTGGCATGTTATTTCTCCATTCTCGATTTTCCCGGAATGTGTTGGGTTACGCTAATATAGCTAAAATGTCGCTCTCGCGAACAATAAGATACTCGGTACCGTTTTCGGTGTATTCGGTGCCGGCGTATTTTGAATATATGACGGTATCTCCATTTTTAACCGGCATTTTGATTACCTTCCCTTCATCGGTTGTTCGGCCAGGACCAACTGCGATTACTTTTCCCTGTTGAGGCTTTTCTTTGGCGGTATCAGGTATTATTATCCCACCAGGGCTTGTTGACGATTGGTCATCGGAAGGTTCTACAACCACTCTGTCGCCAAGAGGCTTTAGTTTTAGTGCCACTTTTTGTGACTCCTTCTTTTACGTTTTTAATTTTTTCTAACGCGTAAACATGAACCGTTTACAATTGACGTTCCAAGAACGAAATGTAAATGTCCATCAAGACACTCAGACTTGCGAATCACGTTAATTATCCGAACAATATCTAAGCGCCAACTAACTATTTTAATTTCCTAATCGAAACTGTCAATAACCGATTGGGAAAATATTTTGACATTACCTGTATTTACCATGTAAAACAACCGTAAAGAAAAGTAGTTGTTGATTGGTTTTAAAAGGGGTTACCCAAAATGTTCTTGTGATAGCCTTTACGCGAAATTAGAAGTCGGTTTTGTTTCTATTTTGGGTTGGTCTTAACTGAAAAAAGAGTTTCAGGACGATAATTTCAGCATATAGTGTTGGCCCCCTTTTGTATACGGTTTTATACCTGCATTTATGATTTCAATCATTTCTCGTCCATCGATTAAATTCGCCTGAAACAACAATTTGGCCTCCGACTCTTTTGCTCTATGGAAAGCCAGGGCTAAATCGGTAACATTTATTTCTGATTCTATTTTTAATGACCAACTAACAGCAAGCGATGATGGAGAAATATCTTGCTCATCAATTAACACCAGAGTAAGGAACTTACCTCCTGGTTTAAGTACCCTCTTCACTTCTTCTGGATCGAAAATATCAGTGGATATTATGAAATCAAACATTGAATCGGGGTAGGGTAAGTTATTAGCTTTTGCTTTCGTAAATTCACATAAATGTGAAATGTTTTCTATTTCTGCTAGGTCATTAGCTGCATCTAATGCATCCTGATCGATGTCAATGCCATAAACTTTGCAACCATTCAGTGAAGCCAACCATCGAGCGTTGCCCCCTATGGCACAAGCAATATCAAGTATCAGTGAATCAGTTGTAATTGTTTCATCTTGAAGGGCAATTCGAAAAATGGTTTGATTGGCCCCTAGGTGCATAAATTCCCCGTAGGAAGCATTATCCCATTGTTTTTGTTTTTCAAACCACTTTTGTAATCGCTGTGTTTTGTTAACTGGAAGTTTTTTCATTGTGAGTTATTTAATATAAAGAGGCTGGAGATTAACCGGTAAACACGGTGCCTTTTAATAAATTGGCTTCGTCCGATGCCATAAAAGCGATAATTTTAGCTACATCATCTGGGGAAGTTAAATCGTTAAGTTTATCTTCAAGAGATCCCGAATATTTGCTGGCTAAGTTAATATTATCTTTTGCTTTTTGATGCATTATGTTTACATTTTTTACCTTTAAAGGGGTTTTGACCGAACCAGGTGCAACATCATTAACCCTGATTCCATGCGATTCCAAATACTGTTGCAGCACCAAGGTAAGTCCGTGAACACCACCCTTTGAGGCTCCATAGGCATATGAAGAGCTTCCTCCTTTTACTCCGGCACCTGATGAAGTAAGAATAATGACGCCCTTTTTGTTTTGTATCATTACCGAGGACACGTATTTAGAGACTAAAAATGAACCCCGTAAATTAGTATCTAATACGGTGTCCCAAATATTTTCGGGGAATTCATCGATTTCTACTCCCTCCCCTTGTAATACCCCCGCCACATGAATCAAAATGTCAATGTCCGTTAACCAATTTGTTGCTGCTTCTACGGCTCCCGAAACAGCAGCTTCGTCTCGAACGTCGACTTGCCAGTACCTGGCATTGCCACCCAACTCATTGATGTCATTTACCGTATTCGCTCCTTCGCCAGCATTTACATCGAATATAGCTACCTTCGCCCCATAAGCAGATACTCTTAGAGCGGTAGCCCTTCCTATCCCAGTGGCGCCTCCAGTCACAATTATGCATTTTCCTTTTAGGTCGACAGGCATGACTTATTAGTTCCTAACCGGATTAATCCCAATCAATGTTGATTCGTTTTGCGACACGTCTTATTCCTTCGGCAGCTAAGGGAATTTTGTCGTCAGGTAAATGTTCAATTAGAACGTGAGCTTTTGGATTTGTTGATTCAAGCCCTTTCAAAAGAATTTCATTATCTAGCAAGCTTTCGGGTGCATCAATGATCGATTCCTCAAAATGTGGCAATAAATCCTCAATAACCGTAAAATCTTTTGCGTGACAACCGAAAATTCTGCCAGGTACTAAGGAATAAAATTCATTTATCAATTTGGTTGTATTATATGCGTGTTCAAGTGAACCTATAAAATTTACGGGATCCATGTTAAGTCCTAATTTTTTTGAACCTACGGCATCTATCAGATCCTTAACTTTTTGCGGAGATGAAACCGGGCAAGCTACGCCACCTTCAATAGCGATCAAAACCCCTTCACTTTCAGCGACATTACAAATCTGTTTCGTACTATCGATTAACCTGTCAAATGTTTCGCTAGAGTAATTTTCTGGATGTGGCTTCCACGGTTCTGAATGTAAACTGCCAGGTCTTAGATAGGTATTTTGACCTTCTAATTTAGATGTGAAGTTAATCATTCTTTTCACGAACTTGATAGTAGATTTTCGATGTTTTTCATCTTTACTGACTAACCCTCCACCATATTGCCCTACAGTTTGTGGCATTTGGAACCCAAACTCCTGATATAGTGACTTGATTCGTATAATATCCCTGTGGTTGATTTCCTGAGGATCGTCAACACGGATTTGAACAGTTTTAAAACCCAAATTTTTGGCATTATAAAGGACTGATGTATTTATTGTTTTCCAATCGCCAGGAACGAGCCCAGCCACACCTAAAAGCATTTTTTCCTCACACAGTACTATATAGGGTTAAAAGCTACCACAACAATCGAATTAAATGAAAAAGTTATCAATATGATTTTGTTGAAATACGATTTTATCAGCAAAGGTAGTCAATAGAGGGTTTAAATAAAAATCGATGGATGATCGACTAATAACTAAATCCGGTCTGTAGGCAAGTAGGAATCGGAATGTCAGGTATTAATTTTCCGTACAATCCCGGACCCTTTCAAGATCATGATGATGTTTTTGAGAAAGTTGCAGCTATATGACGTCTTTGTATTTTGCCAGTAGCCGTTCTTGGTAAGTTATCTGTTATGTGGATTACATCTGGTATTTTGAACTCAGCTAATATGCCAGCGCAGTGGGCCCGTATAGATTCGGAATCCACAGTTGGTCCGTTCAGTACAACTGCGGCGTGGACGCACTCTCCATATTTTGCATCATTAACCGCAAATGACACCGCTTCTGCTACAGATTCATGTTTCAACAAAGCTGCGTCTACCTCTAAAGGAGAAATCTTTTCGCCAGCCCTGTTTATTAATTCTTTTAACCGGCCGGTTATCGTCAGGTAATTATCGTTATCGATTATTCCTTGATCACCTGTTCTGAACCAATCATTGATAAATGCCTCTTCATTAGCAGTAGGATTATTATTGTATCCTTTCATTACATTTTTCCCTTTAATTACAATTTCACCTTTGTTTCCGGGACCCAAAAAATTTCCGGGATTATTGGAATCCATTATTGCTATTTCTACACCTGTTGGAATACCCACAGTACCAGGTTTTCTAGATTGTGGAGGTAAAGGATTAGAGGACATTTGGT